>Ga0364873_10038_pt1 | contig 82428 bp, 75 predicted proteins | sample ExccelAu500001D3_2_FD_206928 | JGI IMG/M metagenome (GOLD analysis project Ga0364873, IMG submission 206928) | Enriched cells from Trout Bog Lake Hypolimnion, Wisconsin, USA - BchlTB.Aug07.5000.01.D3 | ecosystem: Environmental > Aquatic > Freshwater > Lake > Hypolimnion/Profundal zone | place... | reverse complement strand
TCGCACCTGCCAACTTCACTGGTGGAGTCCAGCAGCTGTATCAAACTTCCACCTTTGCCGTTCCCCAAACGGGAACCTTCGGGACATGCGGTATCAACAGCCTGCACGGGCCGTCCATTATTAATTTGGACGCCGGTCTGGAGCGCAACATTCCGATCAAGGAGCGCTTCAATTTAAAGTTCCGTGCGGAAATGTTCAACGTGGCGAATACCCCGCATCACGCCCAGGTCAACGCCACGAATGCTTCGGTGAATGCGAGTACTTTCATGCAGGATACCGATATCGCGAACACAGGCCGTGAGGGAATCGACGAGCGATCGGCCCGGCTCAGCCTCAAATTGACGTTCTAGGCAGCGAGCTTCGCTGGTGCTCCCAATTAGGTTCCGGCGACCGCCGGGAATGGGTCAAACTAACCCACTCCTGGCGGCTCGGGCCCTTCAATTTATGCCTGTAAAGTGTTAGGCTTATGTTGGTTTTGCCTGTCACGGTAGGCTATACATTGGATGGGCAAACGCCAAGTGGAAATGCGTTGGAGAGCGATGCATATCGTCCGTTGGATGTTACCCCTGCTGGTCGTGATCCCGGCCGTTGCCGCGGATGACGTCCGCCTGGTCCAGGCCGCGAAGGAACGCGAGTTTTCCACGGTACGTACCCTCCTCGAACAGAAGGTCGATGTTAACTCGCGTTATCCGGACGATGCCACGGCGTTGCATTGGGCGGCTCATTGGGGCGATCTGGATACGGCCGACCTGCTGATCCGCGCTGGGGCGGACGTCAATGCCACAAACGACTTGGGAGTCATGCCCCTGGCGCTCGCGTGTGAGACCGGCGATGGTGCCATGGTACAGAAACTGGTGACGGCGGGCGCGAACCCCAATGTCGCTCTTCGATCAGGAGATACGCCGCTGATGCTCGCGTCTCGCTCCGGCAACGTCGAGGCCGTGAAAGCGCTGTTGACGCACGAGGCTCGCGTCAATGCGAAGGAGTCGACGAAGGGACAAACGGCTCTGATGTGGGCCGCGGCGGAAAAGCACCCGGACGTGGTGCGCCTGCTGATTGAATTCGGCGCCGATGTCAATCTTCGATCCGACGGCAAATACACTGCTCTGTTGTTCGCCGCTCGCGCGAACGACGTCGATACGACCAAGGCGCTGTTAGCTGCCGGCGCGAACATCAACGATGCGGATAATGACGGCAATGCGGCGCTGGTCGTCGCCTCCCTGATGGGGAACACGGCGGTGGCTAAATTTCTTGTGGAGAATGGCGCGGATATAAATGCCGCGGGCGGCGGTTTTACCGCGCTGCACTGGGCGGTGGGATTCTGGGATATCGGCGTGACCGGGCCGTTCGGAATCAAGGCGGAAAACAGCCAATGGAGCGCGCTTGCCGGGCTGCGGGGGGACGCAAAATTCGAGTTCGCGAAGTTCCTGATCGATCACGGCGCGAACGTAAATGCGAAGCTGACCAAGGGTCCGCGGCGAGGTGGGCTCGGCTCGGGAGGAACCATTAATCTTTCGATGCAGGGAGCGACGCCCTTGCTGCTGGCCGCGAATGCGGCGGACGTGCGGCTGATGCACCTGCTGCTGGATCACGGCGCGGATACGCACGTGGTGTTGAGAAACGGAACCACCATGCTGATGCTCGCGGTGGGAATTGCGCGGGCCCTGGGAGCGAGTTGGGTCACGGAACCCCAGGCGATGGAGGCCGCGAAACTGGCCATCGAATTGGGCGCCGACGTGAATGCGGCGAATGTGCCGGGCGATACGGCGATGCACGCAGCCGCCTACCAGGGATTCAACAATATGATTCCGTTCCTTTTGGAGAAGGGTGCTTCGCTCAATCCGAAGAACAAACGTGGAAATACGCCGTACCTGGTTGCCAACGGGCAGGGTCCTCGCATCGCCGGAGACAATCCTTATCAGCCGGGAACAGCGGCGCTGCTGAAGAAACTCGGGGCGGATACGACCGGGAGCTGCGATTGGCCGTGTCTGAAGACGTCGGGCGGCGACGACGATGAGGACGGGGGCGGCGGCGGGGGCAAACCGCGAACCGATAAGTAGCCGAGGGCAGAGGAGTAAATGAAACAGACCCGACGAAATATAGTCACCGTCGCGAGAGCCGGCCTCATCGCGGGCGGTCTCGTGGTCGCGCTTTTGGGCGCGAGCCCGCAGGCTCCTCCATCGTCCTCACCGGTATCCACATCCACGAGTTCAACGGCAAAAGCACCACAAAACAGCGGTGCATCCACGGGAACATCATCGGCGGCACCACGCGCGATTCTCGATAAATACTGCATCACCTGCCACAACGAAAAGCTGCATACGGCGAACCTGGTCCTGACCAGCGACAAGATAGACGTGGAGCACGTCGCCGATCACGCGGAAATCTGGGAGAAGGTTGTGCGCAAAGCCGGCAGCGGTGCCATGCCCCCGGCCAAAATGCCGCGTCCCTCGGCAGAGACGATCCAAGATTTTGTCGCCGGATTGGAAGCGTCTCTCGACCGTGCCGCCGCGGCCGCGCCGAATCCAGGCAGGGCCGCCCCGCATCGCCTGAATCGGGTGGAGTACACGAACGCGATCCACGATCTGCTCGCGCTCGATATCGATGGACGCTCTCTGCTGCCGTCGGACGATTCAGGTTATGGCTTCGATAACATTGGGAGCGTCCTCTCATTGACGCCTGGGCTGCTCGAAAAATATATGCTGGCGGCGCACAAAATCGCGCGTCTGGCGGTCGGCGATCCGACGCAGCATCCCACCACGGAATCACACCGGCTTCTCATCACGACGCGGCAGAACGACCGGATGAGCGAAGATCTCCCGTTCGGATCGCGCGGCGGCCTGGCGTTCCGCTATAACTTCCCTCTGGACGGCGAATACAAAATCGGCGTCCGTCTACAGAAAGAATTCGCGAGCGGCCGCATCCGTGGGGTAGGCCGGGAAGAGGAAATTGAAGTGCGCCTCGATGGGCAGCGCGTAAAGGATTTCAAGTTCGGCGGCAAGTTCGCGAAATCCGGCAAGCACGTGATCGGCGAATATGGAATGCCCGGAGGAATCGCGGACGCGGAGCAGACGCGCTACGAGCTACGCGGCGACGAGGATTTGAATGTCGACGTGAAAGTCGCGGCGGGACCGCACGTGGTTGCGGTGTCGCTGGTGAATTTCGAGACTGCGGAGCCGGAGACTCCCTATGCGGGGCACATGCCGGTGGCGTCGATCGCCAACTTCTCCGATATCAACGCGCCGATGGACGTCGATACGGTGCAGATCGAAGCGATGGAAACCGCGAAACAGCCGAGCGACACCGCGAGCCGCAGGCAGGTGTTCGTATGTCGTCCGGGCGGCAGCGCCGACGAGGCGTCCTGCGCGGAAAAGATTTTGTCGAAGCTGACGCGTTTCGCCTACCGCCGCCCGGCGAGCGACCGCGATCTTCAGCCGCTGCTGGCGATTTACCGGAATGCGCGCAAGGACGGGGATTTCGACGCCGGCATCGAAGCGGCGCTGGAACGCATGTTGATCGCTCCTGAATTTCTCTTCCGTGTCGAGCAGGATCCTCCCAAGATCGCTCCAGGGGCGGTGTATCACATCAGCGATCTCGACCTGGCGTCGCGGCTTTCCTTTTTCCTGTGGAGCAGCCTTCCCGATGATGAGCTTCTGAAGGTCGCCGAGGCCGGGAAATTGAGAACCCCGACGGTCCTGGAGCAGCAGGTGAAGCGGATGCTGGCGGACCGCCGCGCCACCGCGCTGATAACGAATTTCGGCGGCCAGTGGCTGCGGGTCCGCAGCACGCAGGCGGTGACGCCGGACGTCGACGAGTTTCCGGAGTTCGATGACAATCTGCGCGAGGCGATGCAGCACGAGACGGAATTGTTCCTCGAAAGCCAAATGCGGGAGAACCGTCCGCTGGCGGAACTCCTGACGGCGGACTACACGTTTCTGAATCAACGCCTCGCGGAGCATTATGGAATCCCCGGCGTCTACGGGACTCAGTTCCGCCGCGTTATGTTAAGCGCCGACAGTCCGCGGCGCGGACTGCTGGGGCAGGGAAGTCTGCTGGCGGTTTCGTCGTACCCGACGCGAACCTCTCCGGTGCTGCGCGGCAAATTTGTTCTCGATCTGCTGGGCGCGCCGCCGCCGCCTCCTCCTCCCAATGTTCCACAACTCGAAGCGACGCACGTCGAGGGCAAGGTTCTCACGGTTCGCCAGCAAATGGAACTGCACCGCCAGAATCCGGTGTGTGCAAGCTGTCACGCGGCGATGGATCCGTTGGGGTTCGCCCTCGAAAATTTCGATGCAGTCGGAAAATGGCGGGCAACCGGACCGGGTGGAACGCCGATCGATACGGCGGCGGCTCTTCCCGATGGAACGAAATTCAATGGAGCTGCGGAGCTGCGCGATCTGCTGGTAAGACGCCGGCAGGAATTCATCAGTTCTTTTGTCGAGAAGCTCCTAACCTATGCCATGGGCCGCGGAGCCGAGTATTACGATCGGCCCGCGATCCGTTCGATCATGCGCGATGCGGCGCGCGAGGACTATCGCTGGTCTTCGATCATTCAAGGCATCGCCAAGAGCATGCCGTTCGAGGAGCGCAAGGCGCAGGAAAGTAATTAGTAGGAAGGACGCTATTCTATGTTTATCACCAAGCAACACCTGCCGCGCCGCACTTTCCTCCGCGGGATGGGCGCCGCGTTGGCGCTGCCGTTGCTCGATAGCATGGTTCCCGCCGGACGGGCCGCCGCGAAACCGACGCTGCGTCTGGGCATTTTCTATATTCCGAACGGAGTGATCGTGCCGGATTGGACGCCGAAGACGGAAGGCGCCGATTTCGAGTTATCGCCGATCCTGCAACCGCTCGCGCCGCTTCGAGATCGCGTGCTGATATTGAGCGGACTGAATTGCGAACCGGCGAAGGCCATTAAGGATGAGGGTCAGGGCGATCATTCTCGCGGTCCCGGATCGTTCTTGACAGGCGCTCATATCAAAAAGTCCGAAGGCGCCGATATCAGGTCGGGCGTTTCGTTCGACCAGATTGCCGCGCAAAAGTTGGGCAAAGAAACGCAGGTCGCCTCGCTCGAGATCGGTCTGGATTCCAGCGAGTTCCCCGGGGCCTGCGACATCGGATACAGCTGCGCCTATTCGGGCACAATCGCCTGGCGCGATGTATCAACTCCGCTACCCATGGAGAACGATCCGCGGCGCGTATTCGAGCGGCTCTTCGGAGCGAGCGACAGCACGGACCCGCGCGAACGAAAAATCAGACTGGAGACCGAACGCAGCCTTCTCGATTCCGTGATTCCGGATGCGAATCGACTGGCTAGCGGCCTCGGGCCGGAGGATCGCGTGAAACTATCGCAGTATCTCGACTCGGTTCGAGATATCGAGCGGCGGATTCAGATCACGGAAGCGCAGAGTTCCCGTCAACTGCCGCTGATGAAGCTGCCGAGCGGCGGGATTCCTCCGACATTTACTGAACATGTCGAGACCATGTCCCAGTTGCTGCTGCTGGCCTTCCAGACGGACATGACGCGCATCTTCACCTTCATGTTTGGCCGCGAGCAGACCGGGCGAGTGTATCCGGAGATCGGCGTCACGGACGGGCATCACGGGTTATCGCATCACGCCGGAGATCCGGTTAAGATGGCAAAAGTGTCCAAGATCAACCGGCACCAGATCGAGATGCTGGCGAAGTTCGCGGAGAAATTGCGGACGACGCCGGACGGCGACGGCTCGCTGCTGGATCATTCGATGATCATGTACGGCGCCGGCATCAGTGATGGAGATCTGCATAACCATAACAATCTCCCGGTGCTGTTAGTGGGCGGCGGCGCAGCCGGGATCAAGGGCGGGCGTCACCTGAGATATGCGCCGGATACTCCGGTGATGAATCTGGGCGCAACGATGCTGGATAAGATGGGGATTCCGTTCGAGCATTTGGGCGACGCTAACGGAAAGCTCGCGGAACTTTCAAACGTCGCGTAGGTAAGCGAAACAAAAACAGGAGAAGACTCGATATGCTTCATCGATTTTCACGGGCGGCGCTCGTGGCAGCCGTCGCGATGGTGATGTCCCAGGCGCAAGGACAGCAGCGTCCCGCGGGGAACGCAGAGGGCGAGAAGTTTCCCTTGGCCGCGCCGGCGGGAGTAGATACCGGCGCGATTACGAAGCCGCCTGCCGACGCCGTCAATCAGGGAATGCTCGATCCGACGAAGTGGAAATACGGGCCGGCCTTCGATGCGCCGGCGAATTCCAAGATCTGGAATCCGGTGATGATCAAAATGATGAAGGGCGAGAAGGTCACGGGCGGCACGGTATTCAGTTCCACCGATCCGGCGACCTACTGCGCGATGGCCAACGCCGGCTATGATTTCATCTGGACGGAGATGCAGCACGACTCGCGTGACTGGGAAGCGGTGGGCCGCATGTGGCGGGCGTGTCCGCACGCGAAAGCCGTGCCCGGTGTGCGCGTCGCTTACACCGACGAGCGGGAGATCCAGCATGCCATGGATCTCGGTGCGCTGGTGATCGTGGTTCCGACGATCCGCTCGGTGGAAGAGGGAACGGCGGCTAGAAACTGGACCATGTACCCGCCGCTCGGGAAACGCAGTGCGTCTCCCATGCAGGCCTCCGACCCGGAAATGTGGGGCAGCGTGCCCGGCGGATATCGCAACACGATTAACGATAACGTCGTGCTGATCGAGATGATCGAGACGCTCGATGGCGCCCGCGACGCGCGCGAAATCGCCGGCATCAAGGGCGTGACGGGGATCTTTGCGGCGAGCGGGGATTTGGGGAATTTTTCGGGCTACAGACAAGGTTCGCCGGACTACGAGCGGCTCATCAACATCGTGCACGACGCGGCGATTGGCGCAGGCAAACGGTTGTGCGGGCCATTCGCGTGGCGTGATCGGCCCGATTTCACGTGCTTCCAGGCCGGCAGCGAGATAGCCGCCATCGCCCGCGGTGTTGCAACTGAACTCGGACCACTGAAGGATACGCAAGGCAAGCCGGAAGTGGGACCCTACGGGCCGAAAAAATAGAGACGTTTCAGAAAGACGTGGAGCTGGAGCTCAGGGACGCGTGTCGCAACTTCGTGCAGAATTATGACAGCAAGGCGGTCCGGCTCCGGCACTTCGACTTCTCGGTGATCACGAATTCACCGATCAATGCGGCCGTCGTTGAAATGATGCTATACGTTCTCTCGATCAAGAAAATATCGGGCCGGATTGTCAACGCGTTCTTCGCCTCGTCGCACCACGCAAATGTGCGCCGTCGCAGTTGTCCTCTTCGGCTGTGAGCAGCGGGTTCGGGAATGGGCGTACCCAACCCAACAAGGCGCGCGAGGAACTGTCAGGGTTCTTTTTCGAGAAGTTCTGTTTGGCTTTTTGCTTGTTGTTCCTGGCTCCGGCCGGCTTTGCTCACCGGATGCCCGTAAGGTCAAAATATTCATGCGGCGCGGGCGTAGAATTTCAACAGGCCACCGAGCCGTTGGTGACAGTGGATCTTCTGGCCCTTCGACAGAGCCCGTGGGGTCAGTAGCTGGTTGCCTTTTCCCTGGTGATTGCGTTCCCGATGATAATGAGCCGCATATTCGGTCAGGGTGTGCTGCAACGGACCTTCGCCAAATAGGACCAGCTTTGACAGGCACTCCTGTTTCACCGATCGAACCCAGCGCTCGGCGTACGCATTCAGATTCGGACTCTTGGCCGGAAGCATGATCGGTTTCACACCAGCCGCCTGCAGCTCCGACCGGAACGCAGCGCAGAACTTGGCGTCCCGATCGTGCAAAACGTATCGGCAGCGATTCAGATCACCCCAACTCTCCTGCGATGCAGTCCGGGCGATCTGCTTCATCCACTCTTCGTCCGGATGCAGTGTGATTCCGGCGATCGTGATCCGGCGCGTCTCCAAGTGCAGGAAGAACAGCATATAATAGGTCACCAATCCCCGCCACTTCAAAACCTCCACCGTAAAAAAGTCCGTTGCGGCCAACACATTCATGTGCGCGGCGAGGAAGTCCTTCCACGACATCGTGCGGCTGCGGTGGGGTGCCGGAGCAATGCCATGCCGGCGCAGAACGTTGCCGACGGTTTGATCGGAAACCGTGTAACCCAGGTTGGCCACCGCGCCGACGATGCGGTCGTAGCCCCAGCCGGAGTTTTCCCGCGCCATCCGGACGATGAGCGCTTCCAGTTTTTCATCGAGCCGGGGCCGCCCTGGATATGGGCGATTCTTGGAGCCATCAAACTTTTGCGCGATCAGCTTTCGATACCAGGCCAGGATCGTGTCGGGCTTTGCGACAGAAGCGATTTCCCGCAGAGCCTTCCTTCCCACGCGCTTTCCGACCTCGGCCAGGGTGACGCGTTCCGGGTCGGACAATCGTAGCCGGGCCGGAAGCTTCGTTCGGAGAATCCGGTTTTCCGCCGCCAGATACTCATTCTGCAGGAGTAGTTCCTGGTTCACAGAACCGGTTACATACGCCAACAGCCGCACCCATTTACTGTTCCTCATCGCCCGACATTTTACTCCGTTGCCGTCAGTTCGAGTTTTTTGACCTTACGGGGAACGAGACAGTTTTCGCCCGGTGTGCGACTCGCGCGAGGCCTGGACGGAGGACGTTGTGCAGGAGTCAGTGGCCAACAGATCCTTTCTCGCGAGGGAGAGGTCTCCTACTTTTAGACGGCCCATAGTCACTCGAGTTCTCAAGTCTATGCGCCCTCGCCTCAGGACGAGAAGGTTTCGCGGACACGACATTGATAGTCGAAATCTGGGCTACACCAGCGGTGCGTCCGAGTGAATCGCGGTGATATACCCACCGGGAAATTGAGGCATGACAGCGCGCCTCGCGCCGGCCGTATCGGGACCGGCGAGGACCGTTGCACGGGCTGTCTTTGCGGCAGGATACGAAGTCGCGAACCTCGCCGACATCGTCGCGAAAGGCAGCTTTACCGGCACACCGTTCTGAAAGTCACGCGAAGCCTGTTCCTGTTTAAAGCATGCCGAATGGCATTGGCCGCCGCGTCTGTTTCTTGGTCCACGCCATTCTGCCGGTGGCGCCGACGTTATTCGCTCCAGATCCGCGGCCCTGAGTCAGACGGCCTTTGGCCGGGTTCGGAAGGACTGCTGGTCGCGACCGCTTGACAGTCTGGACTGTCCCGGCATTCCAGCGAAGCCGAACGCTATTCCAGGATCGGCCTGAGACTGGTCGGCTCATTGTGGAACCGGTGTTCGGCTTCATCCCGGAATCCCGTTAGAAATCACGCCGGAAGGCCGTTCGGATCACACGGAATCGCGTTCATCTTGCTCCGGATTCACCGCTAAGCCACCAGCCAAATCACATCGGGGCGATTTTGTATGGGAGTTGGTAACGATCGTTGTCGCAGACGCCAGACGTCGTCCGCCCCCCGAGGGTGAAATAGCGGCACCTCATTGCGGGAATCGCTAAAAGACTAGCTTCAGGCCGAACTGGACTTGTCGGCTTGATCCTACGATCGTGGTGATCAGGCCGGCCGTCGGATTGGGACCGCTGGCGGTAAAAACCGAAGCGTTCGGCAAGCCGTAGTTCGGGTGATTGAAAATATTGAACAACTCGGCCCTAAATTGCAGGCGGACCAACTCCGTTAGCTTCGTATCTTTCAAGAGCGCCGCGTCCGCGTCGACGTTCGTGGGACCAATGATGTTGTCCCTGCCGACATTACCAAGCGTACCCGCAGCCTCCAGCGAGAAACACGCTGGGTTGAACCATTGATTCACGTTGCCTTCCGCCACCTGGCAACCTGAAATGTAATTGGGACGCGGCGTGCCCGTGCCGGCATATCCGACCCGATCGAAGCCCGTGCTGATCGTGAACGGATAGCCGCTGGTGGCGCTGACGATTCCAGTGATTTGCCAGCCGTCCAACATCCGATTGCCATGAAACGGCAACCTATATAACGCGTTGACCCTCAACGCGTGCTTAACGTTGAAAAAACAGAGCCCGCGATCTACCGATCGCAGATAAGGATTTTCGTAGGACGAGGGAGAATCTCCGCCGTTCAGACTACCGATCGGATAACCGCCATCGTCGATGCAATTCGAATAAGTGTACGCGACTTGCGCCTGCACGTTGCTCGTCAATCTGCGATTCATGCTGACTTGCAACGAATTGTACCGGGACGTCGTGTCCGGAACGGCCATCGTCATGACGCTGAAGAGCGGATTGATACGAGGATTGACGATGGGCGAACCAGTGCTGCCGACCGTGGCGAAATGATAAATTCCGTTCGCATCAATGGTCGCGATCGGAGGGTTTTGATCCTGCTGCGTCAACAAGTGAACGCCATGCGACCCCACATATCCAACGGTCAATACGGTGCCGTTTGAGATCTCGCGCTGCACGTTGAGGTTGTACTGGAGCAAATAAGGCGTGGTATCGATGTGCCAGTCAAATCCCGTGGCTACCGTTGGCAAAGGTGGCGTGAGCGACGCCGACGCGAAGGGGACAGCGCCATACACCGGATTGGTCTGCGTAAACCCGTTCCATGGTGGCGAGGAACTGTAATTGGGATTGAAATTACCGACGTAGATCGGACTGTGAGTAATCGCAAAACCGCCGCGGACCGCCGTTTTGTGGTCGGCAAACAAATCGTAGGCGAAACCGAAGCGCGGATCAAAATTCTTCCAGGAAGGATTAGATTCCATCGCATGCGGGACGTTTACAAAGCCCGTTCCATGGGCATAATCGGTCACGGCATAGAATGCGTTGTTCTTATCCACCGGATTTGTGGTGAAATCCCACCGAAGTCCCAGATTGAGAGTCAGCTTCGAGGTCACTTTCCAATCGTCCTGAACGTACGGTGAGAAATCGATTTCGCGATAGTTACGGTAGGGATAATATTGAGGGCCCAAAGGAGTTCCGGTGAGTGTGGTTTGTGCATTCCCGCCCGCCTGGAACACGGCGAGACTGGGAAAGCTCCAAGAAGAGCCGCTTCGCACAGGGAAGAATACATTCGTATCCTGCCTCAAGACGGAGGCACCGAATCTCATGGTATGAGAGCCATGCGTCCACAGCAGATCGTCGGCCTCGGTAAATTTATTCTCCAGTTGGGTAGCGGGGGCCATCGGGTTAGGCCCGACCAAGCTCAATCCCGAGATTGTAACCGTGGCGTCCGGCCGCCCCGATGAGGCTGGGAAGAACTGCAGTGCTGGCGTGGTACTGGAAGAATAGGTCGGGGTGTTGGGACGGGAAAAGCTGGCCCTGGCGGTATTGACGACGTTGGGAGTGATGATGCGCCTCCACTCTAGTGTCGTGAAATAGTTGGCGTTGTAATCCGTTTCCGGCCACAACGGCAAAAGACTGCCGGAGGCGGGAAAGGGCTCCAGCAGATATTGCTTATCGAGCACGAAGCGCAGGAAGAGTGCGTCCTTTTCGGAGACCGTGTAATCCCAGCGAGCCAGATAGTAGTTCTCATGCACGATCTCGTTAGCCACTTCCGTGTACTGGCCGGTGCCCGTGACCGGGTTGAGGTTGGAAGTCGGTAGCGGGTAGAGAGCGAGCGTGCCCGCGATGGCCGAGGCCACGGCCGGATCCGTCACACTCGGGAGCGCGGTTCGATGGTTGGCATCCGGGACTGTGATCGGTTTGCTTTCACCCAACAATTGACGGATGGCTTCGTAGTTACCGAAAAAGAACATCTTGTTCTTCTTGATAGGTCCACCCAGACTGCCACCAAACTGATTTTTGCGGAACGGCGGCGGACTGCTTCCCGGATCGAACGGACTGCGAGCGTCCATAGCGCTATTGCGCAGGAAATCGTAAGCCGAGCCATGAAACGCATTCGTTCCCGATTTACTTACAGAATTGATCACGACGCCATTGCCGCCGAACTGCGCGCTATAAGTGTTGGTCAGAGTCTGGAATTCCGCGATCGCCTCAATACCCAACGACGTGCCCGTAACCGTGCCGACCCCCCGCCGGTAAAAGTTCTGCAGATCTTCGTCATCGAGAAGAATCGCCTGTCCCTCGGGCCGGGAGCCCGCGGCCGACATGGACGCCTCCTTCCCCTGCCGTCCAATGGGAGCCGTGCTCGTGATCACCTGTACGCCCGGCGATAGGTAGATCAACTGTTGAAAATTACGGCCATTCAGAGGGAGTTCGCGCATCTGCGTTTGATCCACCAGCGAGCCGACCGATGAATTGGTGGTTTCCACTTGGGACACCTGCCCTTCGACGGTAACGGTCTGTTGAGTTTGTCCCACCGATAAAGCGAAATCGACGACGTTCTGGCTGCCGACAGTAAGCGTGATGCCTTTGTGGTCAAGAGTGGAAAACCCGGTTTTGGAAGCTTGAACGGCGTATTCGCCGACGCCCAGGTCGGACACGCGAAAGCGTCCTTGGCTATCGGTTATTGTCGATTGAGAAATTCCCGTACCCACGTTTTTCACCTGGACCGCGGCGCCCGCAATGGCGGAACCGGAGGGATCTGTCACCGTTCCCAGAATGGTCGCCGTTGTGCCCTGCGCTCCTAGCCGGAAGGGCGCAAACAATCCCACGCCGGCCAACGCGATGATCAGAGTGCAGCGAAACCACGTGCCGTGGCGCTTGAACTTACTCGACATAATCGTTCCTTAGCTTTGGCGGCTCGGCAAAAATGGGAGTCGGCTAGTGGGGCGAAAAGGGGCCGACAAGCGAACCTGACGGCATGGTTACGGGATGAAGCAACCCGCTGCGTTAGCGATTTCGCGGTTTAATGCATATTCTCGGAAGACGTCTCGGACAAACCTCCCGCGTCATGTTACGCCCCGTTTTTCCGAGCGTCAAGGGGCGACTTAAAAAGAGTGGCAGCGACCAGCCAATCCGTGCTCCGACGGAACGTCATTGCGAACCCGCCCGAAGCCAGCGCATCGATGTCCTGGCACCGGCAGAAATACGCCGTGCATCGAGTCCGCGAAGTTTAAGTTTTTGCCTCTTTGAACTGTTGTGCTGGTCATTTCTAGGGCACCGTAGGGCCAAGTGCAGGATCGACAAACGCTAGCTGAGCCGTGGGTCCGCCCCGCGAGAAATAATGTCCTCGCTTCCTCTTCGCGAACGAAACCTGTGCCCCGGAAATCGGTGGAAGGAAAGTTGATCGAGCCTGGCAATCCGGAAGCCCCGGCCGTGGCCACAAGCCGTCCTCATTGCGGCGGCCCCTCCAAATCTTTGAGAATATGCTGAATGTTTACTGACTCCGCAAGCTTGGCAAGGCCTTCGCGTGTACGTTTCGCCCGCTGACCGTCGTGAGCCTTCTGCATCGCGGTCTGAAACTCCCCGCGAGTAATCGCACCCTTCTCCATCGCGAGCACAGAAAGCGCTGCAAGCATTTAGGCATGCTCTTGCTGTCCCAACAACAGCCAGGCGAGCGCGGCAATGGCCAACAGAGCCTTTCTCGCGAAGGAGACGTCTCCTGCTTTTAGACGGTTTTGGTCACTTGAGTCCTCAACTCTATCCGCCCTTCGCGCCAGGACCAGAGGTTTCGCGGACGCGACATCGACAATAGAAATCCGGACTACGTCAGCGGAGCGTCTGAGTGAATCTCGGCGATATGCCCACCGGGAAATTGAAGCATGGCAGAGCGCCCTGCGCCGGCGTATAGGGACCGGCAAGGATCGTTGCGCCGGCCGCCTTTGCGGCAGGATACGAAGTCGCGAATCCTTGGCGACATCGTCGCGAAAGGCAACTCTACCGGCACACCGTTCTGAAAGTCACGCGAAACCTGTCGCTCCTGTCCAAAGCGTGCCGAATGGTATTGCCGCCGCATCTTTTCCGTGGTCCACGCCATTCTGGATGTGGCGCCGACGTTAGTCCCTCCAGATCCGTGGCACCGAGTCAGACGGCCTTGGGCCGGGTTCGGAAGAACTGCTGGCCGCGACCGCTTGACAGTCTGGACTGTCCCGGCTTCAGTTCAGGCGCACCCGAGATGATCCGAAGTTGTTCGCGTTGATAGGCGAGCCACCGGTTCTTGCGCTTCGCATGCGCATACAAATAGCTCGCTGAGAGCGCCGTTATCGCGAGCGCCAAGACGATCCCCGAAATGAAAATCAGGTCCCAGTGCATGTACCTAATACTAGGCGGATTAGTCATATGCGTCCATAGGAAGAAAGTTCTATTTCACCAGTACGATGGGCACAGAAACATGACCATCATAATCGAACGGTGGGCATGGCACATCTGGATGGGAGTGAGCATCGAGAACAAAACTACCTCTGGCGCATCGACCACCTGCGACGGACGAAAGCGCACATCAAGTTCCTCTCGATTGAACCGCTCCTCGGACCACTCGGCAAGATGAACCTGCACGGCATCCGTATCATCCGTTTCCGTCTTCCTGTGCGCACAAAGGTAAGAGTATGACTATTGAGCGTGTACCGTGATCAGTTATGCCTGCGTAGGTCCTGAGGCGGATTGGCCGCCTTGTACCTCAATGGGCAGTGTCGGGAAGCGGCTTCAATCTCGCTTGCTTCAGCTACAATGAACAATTGCAACGTTCGGAAATTGCGGTCTTTATCGCCACTCTAGGTTTTGCGGCCTGTCTGCAATGGGCGAGCGGCGCTTATCGAAACGACTTCGATGGCGATCCCGATGAACCCGCGCATGTGGTTTCCAGCCTTCTGGTCCGCGATTACCTTACCGGTGGCCTCGGCCAAAATCCCCTCACCTTCGCGCGATCCTATTATGTTCATTTTCCGAAAGTAGCCATTGGCCATTGGCCACCACTTTTCCACGCGACGGAAGCACTTTGGATGTTGGTTTTCGGACGGTCGAAGCGCGCGATGGTTGCGTGGCTCGCGGTGCTGTGTGCCCTTCTCGTATCTCTTATCTTCGCGTTGACCTCACGCGCAACCGGTCGGGTGATGGCTGGCTTTGCGGCCGCTGCATTCCTTGCTAGTCCGCTCGTTCAGATGTCCATTTCTTCGGTGATGCTCGACATCCTTCTTGGTGTCCTTGCCTTCTCTGCGGCCTTCGCTTGGGGAAACTTTCTGGAGTCCGGAAAAAGGCCCGCTGCAGTTTGGTACGTGATCTTTGCCATCGCGGCCATGGCCACCAACGGCCGCGGCATTCTCGTTGCGCTGCTATGGATTCCGACGGGGGCCATTTTGGCACGCGGCGTCGATCGGCGATGGCTCGCGGGTTTTTTAGCAATGTGCGCACTGCTGATTTTGCCGAGCCTGAGTGGCCGTGCCGCGGTCCCTAAGCCCACGTTGGCGGGCCTCCTGGGAAATCTGGGGCGATTCATCGAAGCCAATGGAGCCATGCTGAGTTGGCCGGTGCTGGCATTGGCGGGAATAGGCGCCGTTTCCATTTTCCGCACTCGTCATCGACAGAGGAGGTGGGTGCCGATGCTGGGCCTCGCTATGTCCGCGCTCCTTTTCCACACGCTCGCCGGCTGGCCCTTGGAGGATCGCTATTTGCTGACGTCCGCGCCCGCCGTCGCTGTAATGGCTGCCGTGGGGTTGCGAGATTGCCTCAATCTTTTCGCGTCGCTGCGCTATGCCGTGCCAGTTTTGTGCATGGGTGCCGCGCTTTTCTCGGACGGTGCGCAGTATGTTCGCAAGCCGGACCTGGGATACCACCGATTCGCGGACGAAACGTTAGCGCAATCTCATGCCACGTCGCTCATCGTAGGCGACGCCCTTCACGAAGGTTCCTATATTGCGGAAATGGATCTCCGCGACCAAAGGCCCTCACATACGATTCTGCGAGGCAGCAAAGCCCTTGCGCAAAGTACGTGGGAAGGACGTTCTTATCGAATGCTGTTCCGGAGTCCGGAAGAGGTCAGCGCATGGCTCGATAGCACGGATATTACGTTGGTTATCGTTCAGCCGAGCGGCCCCCCGCATGTGTTTCAATTGCTCGAAGCGATGGGCTCGGATGCCGCCCACTGGCACGAATTGCACGCTCCCGCGTACCTACATAGCGTGCGGCTTTTCGAACGCGTCCATGTCTGACCTCGAGCGCCCACTTTTCCTCGATGTTTACGGCTACAAAGTAGAGATTAGATCTCATCACGCCGCGGTGCTCAAGGGTCTAGGAGATGATTTCGCATTCTTTCGGAAAGATGAAGTCGAAGCAGGAACAATTCTCGAATTCTTCGACGAAGAGCCGCGTTACGATGTTTTACCGCCGCTCAACGCCACCGTCTACACGCCTCGAAACGTCTCCTACCGCGACGGCGAGGTGACGTATCTCGATTACTCCGGCCGTGCTCTCGCCATTCACGACGCCAAAGCCGGCCGCTTCCGCGTCCACACGCGAAACCACGATCTCGCTTACGAGATCGGTTATCTGTTTCTGCTTTCTCGATGCGGCGAATGGTTCGATGCCGGGGGCCTACACCGGGTTCATGCCCTGGCGATTAGCATTGGCGATTGCGGGGCCTTGGTGCTGTTGCCCATGGGAGGCGGCAAGAGCACCCTCGGCGCAAATCTGCTGCAACTGCCTGATATCGAATTTCTATCCGACGATTCTCCGCTCATCGACCATTTCGGCGGTGTGCATGCTTTTCCCCTCCGCCTCGGGCTTCTGCCAGGCACTCTTGAAGGACTGCCGGACGACCAGTTGCGCCGGGTAGAGCGGATGGAGTTCGGTCCCAAGATGCTGGTGAGCTATCGATACTTTGAACAGCGGGTGCGACCGCAGGCGCGAAGTTGCGTCTTGTTCCTTGGCAGCCGGAGCCTGGCTGGAGAGTGTACGGTGACACCGGCATCCTTCCACTCAGCGCTTGTCGCCATGATGAGCAATTGTGTCGTCGGCATGGGACTGTTTCAAGGAATGGAGTTTGTCTTCCAGCGGAGCGCGTGGGAGATCGCGTTGAAAGCGCTGGTAGCGCGCCGAAGGTTGGCTGCGGCTTTACGACTGATTCGCAGCTCGGAAGTTTTTCATCTCAATCTCGGACGGGACGGTACGGAAAACGCGCGGGTGGTCCGCGAAACGATCGTGCAGGTGGCGAGAGCGAAAAGCCGTGCCTAACTGACCTTCAGAATCTTCATAAGCCGCATGGTCATGCGCTTCGCCCTGGCGGTCATAGCCGTTTCGAAAGGCGCCACGTAAGCGGGAAATGTCGCGGGGTGATCGACCAGGAAAATGTAAGTCGACTCCACATCCTGTTCCATCCCAAAGTTTCGCAGCGGCGCCGCCCGAACGGTTGGGCGGCCGGAATACCCCGGCGCGGGAATGTCGGCCGGGAGACGAATCGCGAATAAGCTGCCTCCCGCCAGCATCTCCTGCGGGTACTGCGACAGCCACGCACACGTGCGTCCCGAAACAAGATTGTTCGCTGAGATCACGACCCATTGCCCCGCGTCCCGTGGCGCGGCATCCTGGCAGTCCCATAATTTGCCACGCTGTACCCATTCTCCGACCTCAGACATGCCGTACGGCGAAACTAAGATCTCCGTTAACCCCCGCATCCGCGCAAACGTATTGATCTCATACAGTGATTGATTCCAATCCACATTCCCTCCGTTGACCAGCTTCCACGCGGGCCGTCCCATGCCGAACGCGTTGATATAGGGAATGTAGAACGGATAGACACTCACCGCCGTGAATAAACAGCTGAACACCAGCACCACGGCCGTGATCGTGGATGCGCGCCGCGCGCCGACACGGGTCAACCCCGCGATCGCGCGAGGGAGAGCCGAAAACATGAGAATAAGCAGCGTGACGGGCAGGCTGAGGTGGCGAAAATCAGTGTTGAAATGGCTTGCAATACAAAGTCCGCCGAACACCACGCAGGTCACCCAGACGATGCGCCGGTGATCGGAATAGGCGTCTGTGCATTTCACCACCGCAGTTCGAGTGGCAACGATCGCCAGAAGCGCCAGTAGCCCGAGAAATCCAGGCGCGGATTTCAGCACGAACATCACGGGGAAGTAGAACCATACCCCGTGCCAATAATCGTGCCCGAGAATATAGCTGCTCCGTCCGGCCATCACGACGAAGAGAACCATACCGCGAACGAAAACCCACACAGGCATCAGCATGCGGCCGACCCATGCGCCCACTACGCCGGTGCCTGCAAGACCGGGGACATCCATGGGTTGATTCCACGAAAAATACAAAAGGAAAAGGTATACCCATAACGCGCTTAGTAGGATTCCTCGAAACGTTGCTCGCACCCGGTCCGAGCGCCACTTCCGAATCTCCAGTTGCGAGGGCGGTTGCGCGGAAAGAGGCCATCGCAATGAGATCGCAATGAAGGCGGCGAGTGCAAAGAAGAGCAGTCCCGCTGAGAATTTCGAAAGGATTGCCGCAGCCATCGCCGCGCTGAACAGAACTACGTTGCGCCGAGTAGGATCTCGCCAGAGAGACGCAAAGGTCCAGATCGCCAGAAGCGCGAACAGCGCAAGCGCTACGTCCGTAAGCACTAATGGGCCCACGGCGAGAAACAGCGGGGTACTCACATAGACGGACAGACAGAGGACACCCGCCAGATCTCCACCGAGGAGCCGCGCGAAACAAAACACGCACCAGCCGAGAGCCAGCGTGAGCAGCATCATAGGGATCCGAGCCAGCGTCAATGTTCGACGAGGATCGTTCCACCGCAACAGGACTTCGCTTCCAAAAATCCACTCGCCGGCGAGCCCGGCGAAGAAAGAGGAACTGTGCGTCCATACCGAGCCTGCGTAGTCGGCTCGTGCTCCGGTCGCGAACAGTGGTAACGCCGCCAGCACCTTGCTGAGCGGAGGGTGCTCTTCGTTGAGGCGCAGGTCTAGTTTTTGCAGGTAGCTAAGTCCCGCTCCCAAGTGGGCCACTTCATCGGTGGTCACCGATTCGCGCCGTTCTGCTCCCCATGCCAAGACCAGCATCAGCGCAAGCAGCCCCAAGGCGGCTATCGAAGAGATCCTCGGTGAGCTAAAACGCATAGCGTACGGCGACCTGCAATTGCCGCGACGACGTGGAGGTTGCGGTAATCTGACCTGCCGATCCGATCCGCGTTCCATTGGAGTTAAAAAGCGCCAAAGAGGACGGCAATTGAAAATTCGGATGATTGAGGATGTTGAATGCCTCGATCCGGAGCGTGAGCGCGTGGCGCTCCTTTAAGGTGATCACTTTTTGCAACGCCATATCGAGCGTGACCAGGCCTGGTCCCGTTAGTGAATTCCGCCCCAGATCGCCGAGCGTTCCAGCCGCGGGTAGCGAGAACGCCAGAGGTTTGAAGTATTGATTCGGTGAGCCCGTAATCACGTTGCCCGGGCCGGCCACCAGATTGGGCCGCTGGCCTAGATCGTCGAGGCCTCCGATGCCCGCGCGGTCGAAGCCCACATCCGGACTGAAGGGATGTCCCGATTGCGCCTGCAACAGCCCCGACCATTGCCAATCACTATACGCCGAAGCCCATCCCTGCCGAGAATGCATTGGCAGCGCGTACGAATAGTTCAGAGAAAACGCGTGTCGCACATCGAAATCCGCAAGGCCGCGATTGGCGCTGTAGTTGAAGATGTTGGGTACCTTGTCCGAGCCGAGGAAATCCTGAAAAAGCACGTCGGAAGTCTGGTCGATCGTCTTGCCGAAAGTGTAATGCGCATCCACGTGCAATCCACGCGTCAAGCGCTTCCGGAACCCCGCCGTCAAGGCGTCGTACGAAGAGTTGAACTGCGTTCGCAGCATCCCAATTTGTCCGAACGAAGGATCGATCAGGGACGCGCCCGAGGGAAATTCTGTTTGTCCATTGGGGAGTGTGACCGGCTGCGGAGGATTGATATCGCCCACGTGTCCGGCCAAATGCCGTCCGCCGCTGCCGACGAATCCCGCCTCCACTTCGGCGTCGGTGCCTATTTGATGCTGCACGAGCAGTTGATATTGCATGACGTAAGGCTGTTGAACGTTGTAGTCGACCAGATCGAGGGTTGGCTTCGTGTGCAGCGTGGCTAAGGAATTCGAGAGGTTAGGAAACGACGGCAGTATGATCGTAACATTCTCATTCTGCGCGGGCGCAAACCCGCGATTGCCGACATACGTCGTGGGTCCCAGAATGTCGTCGAACATGCCGAATCCAGCACGGATGACCGTGCTCGACGAGCCGCCGGGATTCCACGCGAGCGCCAAACGCGGCGTGAAGTTCAGCAACGACGGGTTCCGATAGAGTGAGCCTCCCATGGACAGCATGGGGCCGGTGACCGGATAACTTGCCGTTGCGATATCGTCGTGCCGCTCATGCGGCGCAGTGTAAGGTTCGTATCGTACGCCGGCGCTGAAAGTAAGCGACCGCGTGATCCGACTCTCATATTGGACAAACGCAGCGCCCAGATGCTGGATGAAGCTGCGCGCGGCGACCGAGCCTGGAGTTGTCACGTTCGCGGCAACGGGCACTCCGGCCAGGAAGGAGGACAGCGTTTGAAAAACGTAGAGTCCGCGCGTATTCACATCGAGCGCCGGATTCGTCTGCGTGTAAGCGTAGCCGGCTCCCGCCTTCCACGATTGTTTTCCTCGCGTAGACGAAAACTCGTAGTGAAACTGAGCATCGGTCGTCGCTAGGAGCAGCCTCGAGATGACTGCTTGGTTATTTCCGAAATCCTGGAGTGGCGTCACTTCGACCACCCCGAATGGTTCACCTGGCAAAAAAGAAAGCGAAGACGGTACGCGAGGATTCACGTTCGGAATAAAGTAATTCCAGTTACGGCTGAAACCCATCCGAAAGGTTTGTATCACCGAGGGCGACGATACAAACTGGGTATTCGTATTCAAGAAGCCGTAATGTGTTTCGTTGTGAAAGTTATAGAACTGATAGGTGTCCTGCGAGTCGGAAGTGGCTCGGTCCAGAGTGCCGCGCACGGCCGTACGCAAGCGGGGTGAAACGATCGCGTCCACCTTGCCGGAGAAAAAGCTATCGTTGGCGCGCGTCGGGATCGATGTGGTGTATTCAGCGGTGCCATCGCCGAAGTCTCTTCCATTTGCCAGTGGATAAAGAGCGAGAATGGGCTGCGCGCTCGCGGCGATCGGCATTTGCGCGACTGTCCCGTTCGCCTGCGGCACAAATCCCATGCGGGCCTGCACGTCGGGAACGGCGGCGGAACTCGTCATGCTTTGCGACTGCCGAAGAAACTCCGGATTGAAGAGAAAAAATAGTTTGTTGTGAAGGATCGGTCCGCTGATGAGACCACCGAATTGATTGCGGCGGAAGGGGGGCTGGGGATTCGAGGGAAGGTCGAAATAATTCCTTGCGTCCACGGCGCTGTTGCGCAAATATTCATAAGCGCTTCCGTGCCACTGGTTGCCGCCGGACTTCGAAACAGCCGTGATCACGGCTGCCGACGCACGGCCATATTCCGCGCTAAACGGGCTCGCGACCACCGAAAGTTCCTGGATGCTCTCGATGCCGAGCAGATGTCCTGCCGCACTCACCGGGGGAAGGCCCGTGGCATCGTTCACGTGAATGCCGTCGATCTGGAAGCCGCTCTGGTTTGGTCGGCCGCCGTTCAGGGAGAGCGCCTCCCCGAATCCGCCCACAAAGCCGGACCGGTTGATATTGTTCACCACGGACGCCCGCTGATCTGCCGCGAGCTCGAATAAATCGCGGCCGTTCAAGGGAGTGGTGCTCAACGCCTCCCGCTCGGTTCCATTGCCCCACTCCGCTGCGCTCGCGCCAATCAACGGTAGAGTTTCGCGTACTTCCACGACGCCGATCGCCGCCGCCAGGACGAGATTAAAATCCCCCCGCGAGACTTGTCCCGCCGACAAATACGTTGACGCAATGATTCCAGTTTGGAATTTATCTGCCGAAGCCTCTACGCGATATCGGCCCGGCGGCAATTCTCCGATGCTGTATCTGCCCGCAGCGTCGGTTCGCGCGCTGTGGATAGCTGTAGTATCGAGCTCGACGGCCGCTACCATCGCGTTCGCAATCGGGAGCGATGCGGGATCGAGCACGGTGCCTTCCACACCCGCGGTTGTCTGGGCGAGTAGCCGTGTCGCGGTGAAAAGAAGAGCAAATAGGGAAAATCGAATCAGCATATACATTAGGTGGATCGGGAGAAGAGCGCCATGGCCTGAGGAACCAATTCCGACGCACGCGAAGTCTGTCCGCTCAGTTCAAGCTCATACGCTTGTTTCAGCTCATGAAGAATGGGAAACTCCGGAAGGTCCTGCGCTTGCATACCTCGCAGAACGGCGTTGACCGTCAGCGGTACGTAGACCGTGGCGGTCATCGCCGATCTCCGCATCACATCGAGTTGCAAATGACGCCAGATGCCGCGGAGGATGGTGAGCGAACTGGGCGCTCCGCCGGCCATGGCCTTCGCCATCGCCGATTGGCGTAGCCGAATCTCATCTTCCACCAAGGTCGACGAAAACAGCGTCCAGGGATGGGCGACGACTTCACTGCGAGGTTTTCCGTCCATCACAAATTCGGCGCGGCTCAGCAAATTGAACAACTCAGGATTCGCAGCCGGCGACTGCAGCACGTGCCAGAACTCGAGCGGCGATTGACGATCCAAAAGGTATGCTCCGTTCGCAAGGAGCAAGTAAACCGCGACTCGCTGGGGTCCATCCGTTGCGGCGCTCATGCGGCAAATCTCCCGAGCCTGATCCACAGTCGGTGGACGCGCCGGATCCGTTTCGATGAGAAGCTGTAAATCGTCGATTCCGGAGAAGGAAGAGCGCGGTAACAGAAAATCGTTTTGATACCCGGGTAAAATCCGGCGCGCTTTTTCGATCACGTCTCTCGCGCGCGCCAAGGCAGCCTCCGTTCGAAACACTTCCTCGGCTGGCGCATCAATGAGCAATTCCTTGTTAGGCAGAGGTTCGAACGGAGATCCTTGCGGCAGGAGCGCGTGAATGTGCTCGATGCGATGCAAGAGAATGTGAAAGGCGTCGTTCAGAACGTTTCCGGAGTAACGGAGGTAGCGCCCTTCACAGCACTTCTGCAGTCTCTCGACCACGGTTCGTTCAGAAGGGTCGAGCCTCTTCATTCCCCCTGCGACGGCCTTGAGTCTGGAGTGCTCGACGCCTTCGCCGGCCATCGCGGTTTCCATGTTCAAAATGGCGGCGACAGCTTTGTGCGAGACGCTGTTACGGAAAATTGCATCCCTCGACGTAGGTCCGTGACCCAGCGCGGTGGTGGCAAATTGCATCCACCATACTCTAGTTTCCATGTAGTAGCCGCCGCGCACCCTCTCTGGAGGAATCGGCGGCAGTGCGGCGAGCATGTCAGAGCCAAATGCAAGTTGACTGCATTGTCTCGCCTGATCGAAGCGAAATTGAAAAAAGTAGTCCGTATCAAAGAGGCCGCGCAAAGATTGAGGCGTGTGGACTTGCAGCGTACTCGTGTGGTCGTAGAGCGGTGAGATGCCGGCTAGGCGCCGGATCTCCTTCACCGCGCTGGCCTGCCCTTCAGCCGGCCAGTCCCCCATGACGAGCAGGTCGATGTCGCTGACTCCCCAGATCGCCTCATTCGATGCGGCCCCGCGTGTTACATAGACGGCTCGAGTGCCTGGAATCGCGCGGAGCCTTCGTGCCGCGTACCGGATATGTGCCTGATAGATCGCTGCATAGATCAACTTGAACGGCGGCACGGACGTCGTGACAACCAGACGCCGAAGCCGCATCTTCGCGCGGCCAAGGAAACCGTCCGGCTGGTCGCCCGAAATCACTTCAGGCACGTGCAAGCACCTCCTCGATGACGTCGCACGCCGAAGCGCCGCCCTCCTCCTTCAGCATGCGAGACTGCACGGCCTTCGAACTTATCTGGTACGCCGGATCTGTCAACAGTATTTTCAGATGTGCCGCGACAGATCCGCTCTTGTACCCGGCACGCGATTGTGAACGGGCAATCCCCAGCTTGGAGGCACGGTGTGCATTATCCGGCTGATCGTGGACATGCGGCACGATGAGCATAGGCGCTCCCGCCGCCATCGCATGTCCGAGAGTGCCGATCCCGCCGTGATGCACAACCGCTGCGGCGCGAGGGAAAAGCATCTTATAGGGAGCGTAGGCGCAGGAAAATATGAGATCGGATGACGGTTCAGACAAACGATTGCGCGCGCCTCCACCCGTGAGCAGCACAGCACGGCAACCGGCGTGTTTCGCGGCTTCTAAACTCTCCCTATAAAAGCCGCCCGCTTCGCGGACTACGTTAGAACCAAGCGTAAATACAACCGGAGCCGGGCCCGCCGAGAGAAACTTTTCAAGGTCGGCTTCCAAAGGTCCTTCGTCGATCTGCGCACAAAATGGAAATCCTGTGATCCGTGTGTTCGCCGGCCAATCTTTCTGAGGCGCCGCTAATTCGCGGGAAAACAACCCGAGTGTGCCATACGGCGAGAACATGCCTTCAAAAAATGGATGTTTCGTCGACGCTTTCAGGCCGATACTCAGGCGCAAACGATCGATTGGCTCCATCCAGTTTCGGGTGAGTTTTTTAAAGGCGCGAAATATCAAGGAATGCGGAAATCCTCCGACTTGGGGAATTCCGGCGAGCCAAGGAGCAGAAGGTAAGATCGGCGGGTCCATCGCGGAAAAAAGCGTGGCAGGAGCGAGCGCTAACGATAGCCACGGTAGGCCGAGCTTTTCGACGACCAGAGGCGCGCAGAACGCGGCTGGGTGACTGATGAACAAATCACATCCTTGACACGCGTTTACAAGATCGGAATACGTTTCCTCAACGTAACGCAAGAGATTCTTGACGGCAAAAGCGCTGCCGGTTCTCAGTTGAGCTGCCTGTTTACTGGCCTGCGGGTCTTCCGTGACGATCGTACGATCTGGACGTACGGGAACAAAATGCAGCCCGTGTTGCTCCACTACCTTACGCTGGCTCTCACCGGTGGCTACGGTTATTCGATGGCCGCGCCCCGCTAGTCCCAAACCCACCGCGATGGAAGGTTGAATGCTACCGGACGATCCAAACGCAGCAATTAAAATCCTGCTCATTTTTAAAGCGATATGGCGATCCCCGAAACGTGTGGACTTCTGCGGCTTAAACGCTTGCGAATGCTACTTAGCTGCCATGGTACTGCACTTCTGCATGGGACAGCAGGTTGCGACGATCACGCCGAGCGACTCTCGTCGCGACCACAGTACAATTTTTGAGGGCGCCGAAGACCGTCGCCTCGGTACCAGCGACATCGCTCAAGTTCGGTGTACTCGCCGAGGGATGCTGGAGAGTCGCCCTATCGATTGTCCGCGCATTCGGCCGGTCCGCGACTTACGCGCGGCCATGATTATCCAGCGTGACACTGTGCGGCGATCCGAACTGGCATCACCGTAAAGACGGCAACACTTTGAAATCGTAGGTGCAGACAAATACCTCCGCAACCCGTCGATTGCGGACTAGCTGTGCGGTCGCAAGCAAACTGGATTTCATTCTCCCGTTTGGTTGTGGGTCAAATTGCCCGAGCACGTTTTCAGGTCTTCCTTTTGACAGATTTTCATGTTCCGGGCGGGAGGCGCTTGTGACGGAAGTACGGCGGCACTAGAATCTAGAACGAGGTGCACACCATGTCGAAGTCGAAGAAATCCTCTGCCGGACGACGCAACTTCTTAAAGGGAGCCGCCGCCGGCGCGGCCGCCATGCTCGCGAAACCGCCGATTTCTGTGGCCCAACAAGCTCGAGCGGCGGCGAGACCGGCCGAGAACGAAGCAACCGGAGCCGCCGAAAGCGTCGAGGTGGCATCCAACGAGAAACAAGGCTCCGACTTCATGCTGGACGTATACAAATCGTTGGGTTTCGAGTACTTCTTCTGCCTGCCGGGTGGCGGCACAGGGATACAGGAATCTGTGATCAACTACGGCGGCAACAAAGATCCTCAGTACATGCTGGTGATGCACGAGGAGTCTGGCGCCGCGATGTGCAACGGGTACGCCAAGGTGGAGGGCAAACCCGCGATGATGTGCGGCCATGGCACCGTAGGACTGCAGCACGCCGTCATGGGAATCTACGACGCGTATTGCGACCGCGTTCCCGTCTACATGGTGATCGGGAATAGCCTGGAGCCGCGCAGCGAAGTCGGAGGTGTGCACTCGGCCCACGATCCTGCGGCCATCGTGCGGGACATGACGAAGTACGACGCGGCGCCCGTCACGCTCGATCGCTTCGCTGAAGAAGCGGTGCGGTGCTACAAGTTCGCGATGACGCCGCCGACCATGCCGATCGTCCTCACGATGGACGAAGAGATGCAAACGAGGCCAATTCCGAAGGGTACGAACCTGCGGATTCCGAAACTCGGCACGCTGGCGCCGCCTGCGGGCGACTCGGGGTCCGTTGCGGCGGCGGCAAAGATGCTAGTGGCGGCAGAAAATCCGGTCATCGTGGTAAGCCGCGCCGCCCGCACGCAGAAGGGGATGGACCTGCTGATCGAGCTCGCCGAGCTGCTGCAGGCGGCCGTGATCGATCAACATCGGCGGATGAATTTCCCCGCGCGCCATCCGCTCAATATGACCCTGGTGTCGGAACCTGCCGCGCGGCCGATTCCTGTTCCGGCTTCGTTGAATGCCGACTTGGTCCTGGGACTGGAGCCCAGCGATTTCTATTACACCGTGCGACGCTTGATGGCCGGCTCGAACCCGCCGAAGCTGATTTCGATCAGTTCGCTCGACCTGTTCCACAAGAGCAATTTCAACGACGTCCAGCAATATCGCGACGTCGACCTAAGCATCGCGGCCGACGCCGAAGCAACTCTTCCGGATCTGATCGAAGCCTGCAAGAAACTGATCACGGACGATCGAAGGCGAGCTTTCCAGTTGCGCGGCGCGCGGCTCGCGGAATTGAGCCGCAAGGCGGCGGAGAAAGCTCGCGAGGACGCGGCTTACGGATGGGACGCGAGCCCCATCAGCACGGCGCGCCTGTCTATGGAATTGTATGGGCAGATTAAGAACGAGGATTGGGCCTTGGTTTCCGAAAGCTACTGGATCATGGACTGGCCACTGCGCCTGTGGGATTTCAAAAAACACCATCAGTATATCGGCGGCGCGGGCGGGGAAGGCGTCGGCTATCAGGCTCCGGCCTCCATCGGCGCGGCTCTGGCCCATCGCAAGCACGGGCGGCTCGTCGTTTCCATCCAACCGGATGGCGATTTGATGATCGCGAACGGATGCCTGTGGACGGCGGCGCATTACAAAATCCCTCTCCTGATGCTGATGCACAACAATCGCGCCTATCATAACGAGTTAATGGGCATTCAACGCGTCGCCGACCGCCGCAGCCGAGGGATAGATAGGGTCCACTTATGCGCCCGCATCGAGGAGCCGTTCATCGACTACGCGAAAGTCGCTCAGGGTTTGGGTGTGCGCGCAGAGGGGCCCATTGACGATCCGAAGCTGCTTGCGGCTGCGATTCGGCGCGGGATCGAAGCTGTGAAGGGCGGCGAACCGTATCTCATCGATACGATCACGCAACCTCGGTGAAACTGGATCTCGGGCTCGGCGAGGAAACCATAGCCGGGGCGCGATCCAACAGCCGCGACCCAATTCTTTCGGTTGACCGACAGATGCTCAAATCGCGGCCGCGGGTCCTCAGTAAATGGCTGGAACACAAAAAGCGGAATGTGCCGAAACTCAAATCAGGCAATGGATGTATGAGCCGTCCTCACGAACCGTTTCGTGAACCAGGTCCAAGCATGACTCCGCTGATCCAGCGGCAGACTGGAAAATACGTGCTTTCTGCCGTCGTGCCGCCAAGCCTTCGAGTATTCAACTAGAAGGGACAGGCCGAATCTTGGGACGCCCCACACGCCCCAAGGATTGGACTTAAACATGCTCCCATCGGTCCGTCGAGCCTGGCACTCTTTCACTCATGAGCAATTCAAAGACGACGAGCACAAAAATGCATCAAAACCGCGCGAGTACGGTAGGTCTTACCCGAGAGATGCCGACGCGAATTCTGGGCAAGACGGGCGAGCGCGTCTCTGTACTGGGACTCGGTGGATCGCATATCGGAACCCCGGAGCTCACGAAACCGGAAGCCGTTCGGATCATTCGCAGCGCAATAGATCGTGGCTTGAATTTCATGGACAACTCATGGGACTACCACGGTGGTGAGAGTGAAGTTCGGCTGGGGAAAGCGTTGAGAGACGGCTATCGGGCCAAGGCTTTCGTGATGACAAAGGTTGATGGGCGCACAAAGAGAGAGGCTGGCCGGCAAATCAACCAGTCTCTCAAGAGGCTCGGTGTGGATCACATCGATCTTCTTCAACATCACGAGATCATACGGTTCGATGATGTGGACAAGATCTTTGCCGAGGAGGGCGCCATGGAAGCATTCCTGGCGGCTCGGAAGGCGGGAAAAATCCGGTATATCGGTTTCACCGGGCACAAGGATCCGCACGTGCATCTCTACATGCTCGAGAAGGCGAAAGAGCATGGTTTTCGATTCGACACGGTGCAGATGCCGCTGAACGTGATGGACGCTCACTTTCGCAGTTTCCAGGCCCATGTTTTGCCTGTGCTTGTGAAGGAAAAGATCGGCGTGCTGGGGATGAAGAGTATGGGGAGCGGCGTCCTCCTCAAAAGCAAGGTTGTCACTCCGATCGAATGTTTGCATTACGCCCTAAATCTGCCGACATCGGTCGTGATCACGGGCATCGACAGCATGAAGATTCTGGACCAGGCATTTGACGCGGCGCACACGTTTACGCCGCTGTCCCGGCCGCAAATCGCGGCGCTGCTTGCCAAAACTTCAAAGGCCGCGCGAAGCGGAGAATACGAGTTGTTCAAAACCACGTCTCACTTTGATTCGACCGCGCAAAACCCGGAGTGGCTTGGGGGAGACTCAGCACGCGTCAAGGAGTTGGCCGGAAATTAGTGCGCTGGGCGACGGCGCACCAGTCTATCTTATGCAGCCTTGCGGACGGATTTTCGCGACGCGCGCCGGCGGGCGGAACTCGGGGGCGCGGCTTCCGGAGCCGCTGCCGATGTCAGCCTACGCTTTAGTGCCTCCATGAGATCGATGACGGGGGCCTTGCGGGGCTGCTCGACCACCGTAATCTTCCGGCCCCTCTTCTTCTCCTCGATCAGCCGCTCGACATTCTCTCGATAGGTATCGTGGAGTGCGCCGGGCTTGAAGGGCGCCAACATGTGGCCGACAAGACTCTTAGCCAGTTCGAGTTCCTTGGTGCTGAACTTTGTCTTAGGCGCGTCTGCTCTATTCGCCTTGTGCAATTCGTCGGCATAGTAAAGCGTGTGCAGGACCAGACCGCCCTCGGCCGGACGAATGATGACCGCGTGCTCGCGACTGTGCATCGCGATCTTGGCGACGGCATAGACCTTCGGTGAGGGCCGCCAGGAAGAGCGCATACGGTTTGCTTACCTTCTCGTCGGGGGCAACGTAGTATGAACTCTCGAAGAGAATTGGATCGACGTCGTTGTTCTTGACGAATTGCAAAACTTCCACGGTGCTCGCGGTCGGAGGAGCGATTTTCTTGAGCTCCGCATCCTCCACGACGACGTAGTCATCCTTGCTCGCTTCGAAGCCTTTCACGATTTGGGAGCGTTCTATCGGCTTATTCTCCTCCACGCAGTACCAGACCTCCTGCACGCGTGAGAGATCCTTCTTGTGGAGCATGTGGAAATGCATCCTCGGCCCGGGCAGCGGAAAATAACCGGACCGGGAACGACACTAACCCGAAACTCAAATACCCCTTCCAAACTGTCGCTGGCATTCCACCCTCCGTAGTCTAGATCGCTGTGGGTCAGATTTCGTTGCACGATTCTGGCAATCAAACTGCTGTTAGCGGTACGAGCCGTGACCCTCATCTGGTTCACGAGGCCAGGGGATTCTAGCTAAGGAGACAGAGAATGTTTGATTGGTTACTGCCTGAAGAGCACGCGATTACGCTGCTCAAGAAGGACCACGAAACCCTAAAGAGCCTCTTCGAGGCATTCGAAAAGGCCGAAACGCCAGCCGCCAGGAACAAAGCGGTCGAGCAGGCTCTTGTCGAGTTGAAGATTCACGCCGTACTGGAAGAGGAGATTTTCTACCCCACCGTCCGAAAGCATGTTGGGGGAAAGATCATGAACGAGGCCGACGAAGAACACCACGTAGCCAAGGTCTTGGTCGCGGAACTGGACAACGCCACACGAATCCGATCACAAGGATGCGAAATTTGCCGTTTTGGCGGAGAATGTGCGCCACCACATCAAGGAAGAAGAGGATCAGATGCGTCCGAAAGCAAGGGAGCTGAGCATCGATTTTCTGGCTCTCGGGAAGCGGATGATGAATCGAAAACAACAACTTGTAAAAGCGGGATTCCGAGGGATGCCGAGCACGACATGATCAAGAAGGCAGGCGCACGGGCCGATTCTCCAGCGGCTGTAGCCAAGCGGAAGAAACCCGCTGTTCGCCGCGAGGCGTCGACCACGGCGGTCAAACGGCGTGCGGTTAAACGATAGAAGGGGGCCAATGGCGAAGAAAACTATCGGTGCAAGCGGCAAGGGTCGCAGCAAGATTCACAAGGTGATGAAGGAGAAAAGGAAGGAACGCTGAAATCTGGCAGCGGCAAAAAGGTCACCAGCCGCAAACAGGCACTGGCGATCGCTCTCAGCGAGGCCCGCAAGTCTGGTGCGAACATTCCGAAGAAAGAAAGCCTAACTGCTGTCCGTGCTGACGTGTAGGGCCTCGAACGGCATCACCCTCGAATAAGGAATAATATCTTGCCCGATGTATTTGTCCGATTCCTCATCGGCGGGTTGGTGGTGTCCGCTTTCGCGACGATCGGGACCATCTTTAAGCCGACAAGCTTCGCAGGCTTGTTCGGAGCCGCCCCATCCGTAGCCCTCGCAACCCTGTCCTTAGCCATTTTGAACGACGGCAAATTGTACGCGAGCACAGAATGCCGTTCGATGATGGCCGGCGCCGTGGGCCTTTGTCTCTATAGTGTTCTCGTCACTCAATTCCTGGTCAGGTTCAGCGTTCACTGCCACGATCGCGGCGCTACCGCTGTGGTTTTTGACCGCGTTTGCTTTGTGGGGCATGTTCTTACGTTAGCCCCTATATGATCGTAAAAATTGATCCTTCGGGACTTAGACAGACAAGTTGGCATGAAGATGCCCTTCGTTTCGTGGCTGGCGGCGTAACTACGGTCGTAGCCGGAATGATCGCGAGGAAGTGGGGGCCCGCCGTCGGCGGATTGTTCCTCGCCTTTCCTGCAATTTTCCCGGCCGGTTCTACATTGATCGAAAAGCACGAACGGGAAAAAAAAGAGCGGAAGGCGCTAGACGGAGAAAAGCGCGGGATTCTTGCGGCAGCGGCCGACGCCAGGGGAGCCGTTATGGGAAGTCTCGGCCTTGTTGGCTTCGCCGCGTTTAGCTGGCGGTCTATTCCTCACTTTGCCGTTTACACCACGCTTGCGATGGCGACGGTTGCATGGGGCCTCATCTCAGCTTCCTGTTGGTCTATTCGAAAGTTCAGGAGACGGATATCCTAAGACCGGTGAATCGATTCAGCGAAGGGGACAAGAAACTCATGAACGTGGTCGCCGCGACGAAGGATTTCGAGACATGGGCCGGTCGCCATATTCCGTTAGTGCGGGCGCAACTTTCGGAAAAGCACAGGTTGATGGCGGAAAGCCTTGTCCCGTATGGTCCGGAAATAAGAACCTTACGCCTCTGCGGCCGATAGGAGTTGACCGAATACTACGACCGACGCCCATGCCAAAACTGGAGACTGATGGCTCCGTCTTTTCATTTGGAATAAATCGATGTGCCGACCAGCTCAGATAGACTTGCGTGTCCGTGCGGCTCCCTCGCCTCGTCGGACCGGCCGATGTTTCACGCACTCAGGCGGCGGCGCGGCAGTAGTAGTGCAGCATGCCGCCCAAACGCTGCTGCCGCTCGATTGATCCCGAAGTCACAAGGCCGCCGGCGGGCTGAATAATCAGCCGATTCCCCAATCCCTGGTGATTCCGCTCGATGTGGTAGTGGGCGACAAAGTTGTGAATGGCTGTCCGCAATGACGCCTCACCAAATAAGATGATCCGCTCCAGACAGGATTCTTTAATGCTCCGCACGAACCTTTCAGCGTGCGCGTTCAGATTCGGCGATCGCGGTGGCGGCTTGATGGACTTCACACCGACATCGGCGAGCATTCCCAGGAATTCGGTCGTGAACAGCGGGTCTCGGTCATGGATCAGGTAACGTTTTCCATTCAGGATTCCTCCACCGTGATCGGTAAGATTCCTGCCGATCTGGCTCATCCACAGCCCGTTGCCCCGGCCGCGAGACCCGCAATCTCCACCTTGCGAGTCGACAACTCGATCAAGAACAGCACGATGAACCGCTGCAGCCCACGTTTGGTCCACACCTCCACGGTGAAGAAATCCGCAGCCACCATCAGGTCCCAATGCCGGCTCAGAAACTCTTTCCAGGTCGTCTTCCGACTTCGCTCCGGCGCCGGCTCGATTCCGTGGCGCCCCAGAATTTCAGCGATCGTGCTGCGTGCAAGCTCGTGTCCCAGATTGGACAACGCGCCCTGGATGCGCCGATAGCCCCAATCCCGGTTCTCCTGTGCCATTCGAACCACCAGATCCTCGATCTCTGCGGCGGTCCGAGGTCGCCCCGGTCCGCGCTTGCCACTGCCGTCGTACTTCTGGGCGATCAGTTTCCGATGCCACACTAACGACGTTTCAGGCGTGACGATCGTGGCTGCCTCCGCCAGAAGCTTTCGTCCCAATCCTTTTGCCTTGGCGGCTAACCGGCGGCGCTGGTCGTCGTTGAGCCGCACCCGCCGCCCGCCAAGCTGCTCGCGAAGAACCCGGTTCTCCTCGCGAAGATAATCAATCACTTGCAGTTGACGTTGGTTCATCCAGCCGGCCACGGCGATTAACACGAATCGGAATGGATCCAGGACTCTCGGCATCTCGTTAGCTTATTATCGCGATGCTGAACGTCCGCGGTGACCAACTAGCACGGATTGAAAGACGATCCAGTTTTCGGACCATACGGCCTGCCAGATCCGCGTCACCGCGGCCTTGCGGCTGGTGAACTTCTTTACTGCTTTCAATTCTTGGAAAGGCGCAACGCCCGCGAAGCTATTCCAGGTTTCGACCAGCCGGGACGCCGGCCGTTCCCGGGTGAGTTTGCCCAGTTCCTTCACGCTGGAAAACGATTGCGATTCGTCGGCTCCGGCGGGGAGCCCGGCGAGCGCCGTGATGTTGTTGTCAGAGTCGATTGTGAACGTTGACATGAAGGTTTCTCCTTAACCCGCTTGTTCGCGGTTGTCCACACCCATCACTCCGGTGCGGAGAAACATCAAGCAGAATCTTTGGGTTACCGGCAGCACGGCGAGCGCGAGCGCGGTTAATGGCGGTTCCATCCTTTTTTATAGAGCCGACAAAACTAACGTTCAGGGGGCGCAGACGGGGCCAAATCGACGAGGCATTCCAATTGTTCACTTCGCTGATTCGGAGGAGTTCTCCTTTTTCGGGTTTGGATTTAGATAGACCGAACCAGACTTGGCCCCTGCCGAGATACTCGCAATGCCTTCTTCATAGCCCTGAGCAAAAATCTGGACATTAATATTGCCGCGCTGCACGTCTTCGTTGGAAAGCGCATAGCTGAACCCGGGCGTAAAGCTATAGACGTTGTCGGCGATTTTCTTGCCCTTGGACATGAATCCGCCAAATGCGACATGGCCGGACGACCATCCACTTTTCGGAACCTCGTTAGGTTTGTTATCGAGGATGAAAGCGAAAAAGTCCTGGATGGACTTTCCAGTTCTCTGATCGATGACGTTGATTGTTACGGCGTCACCCACATGCCACTTCGTGGACTCCAGGGCATCCTGCGCCGCCTTTGCCTGCGAGCCAATCTGCTGGACCTCCTTCCGAATATCTTCAGCCTGCCGCCGATAGCCTTCGCCTTGAGCCGCTTTTGCATTGGCATCCCTGTACAGCTTTTGGAGGCGATCTAGCGTTGCGAGTTGCTGGCGATAACTCTTTCCAAGATCATCGTTCTGTTTCGTGAGAGTCGCGAGCTGCTGATTCAGAAGGGACCGCTTGTCCTGTAAGGCAGCGCTTTCCTGCTTGACCTTATCGTTCTCAATCTGGGCCTTTTCAGTATCGGCGGCCAACTTATCGAACTTGGATTGGAAAAAGCCGTTCGCGAAACCGACAAAAGTTCCGACGACCGTGACCACAATCACCGCGAGGGGTTGAAGGACGCTGGACTTCTTGTACCAAGGCCTCTTAAGATACTCCGCTTCTAGCTTGGCCTTTTCGGTGTCAGCACGGGCTTGGTCGATTTCGGCCTGCAACTTCTCTGATTCTAGGCGGGCCTTCTCGGCAGTAGGATCGGGTGGTGGTGGTGGGAGAAGTGGAGAGGGAGGTGCTGCTGCTGGCACTATTGCATCGGCCGGCAGGATTTCGAGCGGCGGTGGCGTAGATTCGTTGGCCATCGGTTAAAACATTATAGTCACGGTCGCAGGATGAGATTGACCGATTCGAGGAGGCATTCCATCAAAGGTTTAAATAGAACAAACTGAGTCGCGGCAAACCCGACGCCCCCAGCAGCTTTCGATCTAGGAACTGCTTCTCCAGCGTGGCCACCTGATCGGCGCTCATCTTGCTGCGATACGCCTTCAGTTCCGCATCAAACGAACGCCGGGCCTCAACCAGCGCTTCCTCGGTCGCCGAGGCGTGCAGGCGCGCGATCATAGTCTCTTCGATCACCGTGAGCCGCTGATCCAACTGCTCCAGGTCGCGGTACAGCGCGTCGAGATCCAAGGCTTCGAGCGAGAGGGCCGGATCCTCTTGGCCCGCTTTGCGCAACTTTGCGGCGTTGCCGACAACAACGTGCGCACGTCGTCCAGACTGAACGGAGCCGTCGTGTCTTTTGAAAAGGAAGAAGTTCGGTTGGCGATCGCGCGCGCCTCCGCTGTCACCGCTTGTTCGCAATACGCCACCGAATTCACCATCTCGTCGCGAGCTCGCGCCGGGTTCTTGCGCCACTTCTCGAACGCGACGTCAATACCGCGGAAAATCGCTTCTAGCGGAATCCCGGCCTTTTTCCACTTCTCTATCAACACCCAATCATTCGACGAGAGCCGAAACAGGGGAGTACCGCGGGCACGCCGAAAATGTTCCTCGACCTCGGTAAAATAATTTGGATAAGTTTCGATCATGGCTGTTTCCTGACCATCGGCGAAGCCGACGGGCACTGCGCTAGGGAAGTGGGCGTCGCATTGTCAAGCGACGCGGTATGCCGCTATGGACCAGAATTTTCTCGATAGTCCCGTTCTTCAGGGCATCGATGTGGCCAAGCATCCTGCACACTTCGACACGTAAGGTGAAATCACCCAACTCCGTTTCGGTACGCATTCCGGTGTCGCAATCTAGTCGTAGATCGACCATCACCTCGGGCTGGGGATCGAAACTCATGTCACCGTCCACGATCTCTATGTTGAGAATTGATCCGAAGTTGACGTCTTGACAGAGACGCACTAGCGCTTTTAGCGAGGGCGAAAGCTGAGAGAACCTGAGTGCGTCTTTCATGTTTGAGATCCGCCACTTTCCAAGACGTTAGTCATAGAGTCAAACTCCGACTGGCTGAGCTTGGTGCTGTTTCTCTGGTCGCAGTTCGGGTCAGGGTGAGCAAAGACCATTTCCGTCTACCGCTTTTGCAGAAAGTAATCAGCAATTACTGACTTGAACCAACTGAAATGCCGCGGTCCATGTCTTGCGTTCGGCCGTAATCCGCGCTCGTCTTTTAGAGACCGAAGGCACCGAATCACTTCTTCCTCTGTGGCACCCGCGCCGGCCTCCATGACGTCGACCACAAGGCGGTCGGATGGATACACGCGCCGAACATCGTCCGCGGTGGTCATGTAGTCCGCGAGCGCCTCAAGCAGTCGCGGGTATTGTCTGCAGGTAGGACGAGCATCACCGGACTCCAACCGCGAATCGCGTTTTTTGCGATTCGTGGGTGGAAAGTCTAAGTCGATGTTTGTCTCTTCGGTCTGACTCTCTTCAATCTGACTCTCTTTGGGTGAATGATCGTTCACCCCCTGCGGTGCACGATCCCTCACCCTCTCCGGTGCAGCTTTCTTCACCCCGTTCTCGAATAACGGGTGCCACAAGAACTCGTATGCATTGCTTGTTTGCCCTGATTTCGAGATTCTCGGTATGCGTCGGATGAGCATATACCTCTCCAACTTCCTGAGATGGTTCTGTGTCTGGCGCACACTAGAACCTATCTCGGTTGCGAGTGTTGGCACAGACGGGTAGCATTTGCCGTCTGCGCCGGCGTACCAATTAGGCGCCCATAGGCGAGCTTGGGTCCGGGGGAGATGTCGCGTGCACGCACAAGCGCTCCGGGAATGAGAATGCCGTTGAAGAGTCTCAAATGGCAACTGAGCGCAAAAAGCGCGAGTGGTTCGACCTCGGCGCTGCCGCGTTCGGGCGGGAATGTCCTGGTACGTTCGAGCAGCCTACGTACCCCTGCCCGATCTGCATGACGCCATTCACCAGTGAGGCGTTGGCCGACAAGCGTCTCTCCGCCGAGCACGTGCCTCCCAAGAGCGTCGGCGGCCGCGAACTGCTGCTCACGTGCAGGGTCTGTAATAACTCCGCCGGATCGAAACTGGATGCCGATGCCAAGACCAAGGAGGACGTTCGGGTCGCGATGGCTGGCACGCTTGGGCGTCCACATCGAATCAAAGCGACGATCGCGGGCCTGCGGTTGAATGGCGAACTGCACACGTCTGAAGGGAAGTACTCGCTCAAGATCCCTTCCAAGATCAACAAGCCGGGCACGAACGTGGCGCTGCAGAATGTCGCGCGAGTGGGCACGCCACTGACAGTGGAGCACGAATCGTTCTCCGATCTTGGTGCGAAAATCAGTTGGCTTCGATCTGGATACCTAGCTCTATTTGCTTGGGCCGGATATAAGGTGGCACTGGATCCGTCAATGCAGATAGTCCGTCAGCAGATTCTCGAATGCGACGAACGCCGGATGATCACGTTTACTTCAGAGGCGCAACAGGATATTCCCTTCACCGAGCGCCGAATCCTGCGCGTTATCGCGCCGCAATGGCGTCGCGGCTGGGCGGTCCAATTCGGCCGGTATTTCGTGCAATTTCCATCCCCAGGCGACATGACATTCTATGAGCGGATGGCCGCCCATGGTCTAACGCCCGTGGTTCAGAACACCACTTACGAGAACATGGGATGGCCGACCAAGCCGACATTCGGCTTGCCTCAAATCATCGAAGCTGCCTAGGGCCTGCCGTGGCCCCAGCGGAGAGTTCGAGATGTGTCCAGCGTGGGTGCCTTTCGCGGAACGATAGTCGGTAACTCTGGGTATCGTTTTGAAAATGCTCCAAGTCGCGAAGTTCGATCACAATGCCAATTGAGCCGCGTAAGTTCGAAACGTGTCCAGACTGGGGAGCCACTAATTTGGTTCGAACTCTCTCTGCCGGTAAGTTAACGGCAATGGGGGCGCACTCTGCTCAATTCCACGCCAAGTCAGGCATTTCATCCGAGTTGCGGCGTCTCCGTTCTGCCCTGCCGTCCAAAAGCGACGCGACGGACCCGTGAAGTTGGGCCTATTCTCCGTTCCCGCTATTCGGGCACCCCGTTATTTCACAGCCCGGCATTTCAAAGTGGCAAACTACGGTCAGAAACCTGTCTGCCAAACGGCTACGGCGTTGCCAAAGCCACTTCTAGCCCGAGCGAGAAGGTCCTATAACCGCACCTGGTCATTTCGACCAAATGTCGTTACCGGCCTAAGGCTTCTCAGAGCGAAGTGCGGACTACTGAGGCGTTTGGCTGTAAGGCCCCTTAGACTATCCGCTTTAGGCGGCGTTCGGCCATCCTCATGCCTTTGAAGTAGACGTAAGGAGAAATAAAATGCTCGGATTAGGATTGCTAGGGACCATTATCGTGATTTGTCTGGTGGTTTGGCTCGTCCGGAGGGTGGTGTAACAAACTGCAGAGGAAAATACGCGTTACAGCTCGATTAGCGCCGTTGTTCGGGCGCTCTACAAAGGATCGCCCGTGGCGCTCCTCATCGAACCCCAGCGTGGCCTTGGCCCCGGAGTCGGCGCTCAGATCCTGCGAGGCGGCAAAGATATGACGGCCCTATAAGTACAAGTCGTGCGGACGGTAATGGCCTAATGCCCATAAAGTGCAACAGGAATGCCTACTGGATCGCTGCCAACGGGAAACCGTTTCAAGCCGTCTCACGTACCGAATTATTGGGCGCAATAGAGTCTAGACACCACACGGAGACAACTTGTGGTCAGTGGCGTTCAAACTTGGCTCGTATACTGAAATTGTGGCGCGAGGTTGGGAAAGCAAATCCGTTGAAGACCAGATCGAGGCGGCCGCTCAAAATCGGAAGCCGTCGGGGCCCCGGCCGAGTGCCGAAGAAATCGCGAAACAGACTAAGACTGACAGCCTGCTGCTGCAGCGCACGCGGGTGCTTCGCGATCTCGACAAATCCCGTAAGGGCCCGCATCAAACAGCTCTTACTGCCGGACTCGAATATCTCGAACGAGAACTAGCGGAACTCGGCTGGGTGCGCCCGGGCCCAAGAGAGTAGCGTCGACGGAATACTCTGGAAAATCCGACGATTGTAACTGGAGATGCGTCCGAGCACCGTACTCGTCTGGCGGCTGACGCAGACGTTCTGGAAATGGCCGTTGATGCAGCCGAGTCGATCCAGGCGCAGAACAGCGTGGAAAAGATGCAGGCCCACCAACTGGCGGCCGCGCACAAGATGGCCATGCTTTTCGCCAGGCTGGCGATAGAGCAGGTAGACGGCGTGCTGGCCTGCAAATTTTTGAAGGCAGCACGGCGGCCATGCGTTTGCACAGCTTCGGTACTAAAGTCTTTCCGTTGGCGGTGCTCCGCGCGACGTCCGATACTGCGCGAAGATAGTCTCTCTCGTAACTTTTTGGAGGCAACTTGCCGCCGCCCGACGTACGAATCAACGCATTGCATTACCGAGCACCTGCCGACCTCCTTGCGATTTTTTCTCGGCACGAATGACTTCTTTGCCCTTGCCACGAGGATCATAAGAGACGGCAAGCCGAGGAGCAAAATCGTTCAGGCGTCCATCAGTCCGTCGGTTTCCAGGAGAGCCGGGGTCGCCGGGATAGACCAGCCCGGCGGGAGCATTGGGCCAGACGGTGCTTTTGGTGCCCGCAAGAAAATTGCCCATGAGGAACCGGTCCACGTGATTGAAGCGAGTGTACAGAGGGAAGAACGGCTCCCAGCGGATGCCCGCATTGATGGTAAGACGGGAGTTTAATCGACCTGCACCCCTACATAGCGGAGCTTCCCTCGCTCTCCAGTCCTGACCTCCGGCAACAATATCAACGCGTCGGTCGTCGGCGGTCACTTCGAGAAGCACGTCCGGATATTCGCGCGTGAACTTCGCCAGTTTTGGTCCAATAACTGTCGTACCCGCAAGACGTGGCACGATAAGCCGCACGCGTCCGGCGGGTTTGTCGCGCAAGCCGGAGAGCTGGTTAAGTGCATCCTTGATGTCTGTGAGCGCCGGTCGCAACCGCACCAGGAGTTGCTCACCTGCCTCGGTCGGAGCGACGCTGCGCGTCGTCCGTGAGAGCAGCCGTACTCCAAGCGTTTCCTCCAGTCCTCGTATCGCGTGGCTCATGGCGGACGGGGAAACACCCAAGCGCTTGGCCGCCTTTGTGAAACTCCGCTCCTCGGCTATGGCGAGAAAAGCGGCCAGGATGTTGAGATCGCTAGATGGCATTCATGTGACAAACTTCTTTAACGGACGAATCCAGTTCTCGCAACTCTCGCCTGGAAGTGGCCAATTCTTTGAAAAAAGGTCCCGAAGCGGTGTTGTGGAAATTTCAGCGGCCACCTGGACGTTAAGAGTCCGCAACGCGTGTCTGCACGATTGCCTGTACTCCTTTCCCGAGTCTGTCATTGAAAGACGTCTGGGGCTTCGCTGCCACGAGGAGGGCGCGACGATCTCATGCGATACAACCCGAATCAGCCGCGGTGCTTTTCGAGCCGAGTTAACACCGGGCTCACGGCGGCACTGGGAACGCTAAAAGCAGCCCGAAGCTGCTGGTAGTTCGAAAGCACTTGTCACGTGGTCCAAACGGAACAGCGCCGTTGCCCTATCCATGGCAAGCTGGTCGAAGATGTTAGCCAAACCTTAGTTCATAAAAGAGGACAAATCCGATGAGCAAAAGGTATGTAATGTGGGGCCAATTCACTCCAGAAAACTGTGCTCTCATCCTGATTGACCATCAAGTGGGTAAACAATTTCAACTTCAATATTGATACTGGGGGCCTCCATGAACGACGCAATTATCGATAACGGCAAAGAGGGCCAAGCGCTCGCCTGCAAGAAAATCGGAGTGCGAATAGCAAGCAGGCGGTCGACCGAAGCGCTCGCGCCGGTCGCAACGGCAAGCGGGCAGACAATCATCCGCGAGTCTCTGCACGGCGCGGTCAGGGCCGACATCATCGTCTTGGCTATTCCCTTCGGAACGCAGAAAGAAGTCGCGAAGGCCGCTGAGAAATGGCAGGGCAAGATCGCGACCGACGTAACGAACGCGTACGGTATCTCCCCGGAAGAGTTGGACAGCCGTCCTTCCTCCGTAGTGATATCCGAGGCCCTCCCGGGCGCGAAACCGGGAAAGGCCTTCAACCATTCAGGGTCAATAAAATGGAGTCACAGATTGAGGGAGGTTCGCACGCACATTTTTGCGTTAGCCGTGCTTGTCGTCGGCTTCGCTACTCTGATCGCGGTACCGGCGGGATTGCAGGCTCAGGAGCCGCCAGAGAATATAGTCATCACACCCTATATCACGTCACCGCTGGAGGGCAATCCGTCGCGCGTGGTGCGTCTGACAACGGTCCTGGTCCATCGCAGCTTTTTTGCCAGTGACGCGGACACGCGCCCGTAACTCCCCGAGCGTGTTCTCGGTGAACCGGTCATGCGGCCGGGTTTCACCATTCCTACTTGAGAATCGCGAGGATCATGCCAAGCACCATCGGCGATCCTCACCGCTGCGCAGCTCCGGATGCGGCTTGAGCAGTTCCTCGATCTCGGCCACGTCTTCATTCGTAAAGATGAACACCGGCGCGACGCAAACCTTTTGGATTTTCTTGAGGAAATCGATTGCCCGCAGCGCATTCTGTCGCACCAACGCCGGGGGCGCGGCGACTGGTGGTTCCCTCTCGGCACCACGCAGCGACTTGCCGTAAAGGTTCCAATCGAGGATGAAGAAGGAGACCTCGCGCAGGTTTTGCCATGCTGGCGGCCTCGGGAAGCTTGGACATCGCGACGACATAGCATCCTGCCGCTTCGATCTGGGTTCTGAGCTCATGGATGCCAGCACCAGCATCTTCGATTTCATCGTCGATGAGGACTGCGATGCCGTGAAAGAGTGACGGGTCGGGCACGACTTATTCCTTCGCCTGCACGAACGAGACGACGAAGTTCGCGCCGCTGAGCACCTTGTGGCGCTTGATGTCTGCGAGCTCGATTGCATAATCGTGCTTATCGAGCAGCTGGCGCGCGATGTACAAGCCCAGGCCCCGGCCTTCTTCACCCTTCCCGGAGTAGAAGGGTTCAAAGATGTAGGGCGCATCATCCGCTTTGACGCCCGGGCCGTTGTCGGAGAAGATGAGCATTTGTTCTTCGCCATCGAGCAGGACTTCTATCTGCCGTTTCCCTGACGCTTTGGATTGCAGCCAATACAGGGAGTTGTCGAAAAGGTTCAGGAAGAGTTGCAGCAGCACTGCGTCGGTGGTCTTCGCAACGAGCGGCGCTCCGCGCTCCACGATGCGGAAGTTCACTCCCTCTCTTGCGAGGGAGGTCGCGAAGAGCCGCTGGACCTTTTCCAGAATCTCTCGCACTCGGACATCCTTGCGGCGCTGCTTCGTCGACTTGAAGAGCTGTTGGATGTCCTTGAGTTGCGTTTCCACAAATGACAGCATGCCGCGCAACGAGATCAGCTCTCGATTCACCAGGTCCTTGGACAGAGTGCCGGGCTTTTGCGTCTCACTGATGAGGCTATCCAGTGCTATGAGTCCGCGGTGCATGACGGACATGATGTCGTGCGATGCGGTTCCTGCTTCTCGCAACACACGGGAAACATCCGTTCTTCGATAACGAAGGAAGCCTCATCCGGGACGCAAGGGAACATCCGATTAAGTTCGGTGGATACGCGGTCAGCTACCGAAGCGGCCATCCGCACGTGCGAATCGAACAGCGGCAATACCTCGAACTAAAGGCGTACTTTGCGGACATCGCGGTTCATCGAAAAGCCGAATGGATCACGGCAACCTTGAGCCGCCTGCCGTTTGAACCCTACGCTCCTGTGTGCTCGCAACTTCATTGCATCCTGAGGGAGATCAATCGGAGACGGGGGCTCGCCGGGTATGAACCCGTTCCAGCATCTTGCATTCGAGTGCGAAGACGGGTGGTGCGCCCATTTGAGAAGGCTGAACAGCCTCTCGTGGAAAAGGCTGCGTAGCCTTCTAGGCGGGTTGCAGCTTTCTTCGGGACGACCGAAAGGCGGTGGACTTCTTCGCTGGCTGTTTACGCGAAGGAACGAACCGCAGCTCTAGGCGTTGTTCCAGGGCGGCAGCGATCCGCTGCAACATCGTCAGGGAATGCCCTTCGTAGTCTGCGTCTTCGAGTCGAGCGATGACGGGCTGCTTCGATCCAATCATCGCTGCGAGCTGCCCCTGGGAGAGACCTGCCTTGGTGCGAGCGTCGTAGATCATCTGGGCTACTTCGAAGTTGATCCTGGCTTGGAGGATGCCTGCCTTAACCGATTCGTTGTTACCCGTAACCCGATCAAGAATTTTCAGTGCGTCTTTCGTCTTCGCCATGCCTACATCCCCTCTTCTGAATACGAGTGCCCGGCCGGATCAGTCTCAAACGACTTTCTTCTTCGAATCGCTCGTTCGATGTCCGCCTTCGGTACCTTGTCCTCTTTAGTGAGCGCGTGTCCCAGGATCGCCAAATTCCTTCCGTGAAAGAAATAGAGAATTCTGATGTTCACGCGGCCCTTCCGTATGCGGAGTTCATAGATGCCATCTCTCAAAATATCCGCGAGCGGCCTTCTCAACTCGTGGCCAAAATCTGCAAGCCGCCCAATCGCGGCAACGCAACTTTCGTACGCTCGTTGATCAGTGCGGCGAAGCTCTTTAAGCCAATCGAGCACTGGAACATCTTCCTCCTCTTGGTAGAAGACGACATCGATTCGAGGCATCGCCTCACCTCCAGATTATCACAATATTGGTATACGTCCTAGGAGAAACCTCGGCAGCCTCGGCGTCCAATGCAAAGACCCAGTTGTACCGCAAACTTAAGGGGCTTTGCCCTCCTTTCGCACGTACTCGTCGATCATCGCCTGGCGCACGGCCTGAAATAGAAGCCCCCTCTCCTGCCGCCCTTCCAAATATTGCTCGCGGATAAACGGCGGAGCCTTCACCACAAGCTCTTCCTCGATCCGCTGCCGCTCCGCCGCGTCGAGAGAATTCCAAAACTGATCAATGCTCTCGCGCTCTGCGCTAAACCGTCCACGAAGTGAGCCGCGGAGCAAAAGCCAATCGCCGACCACGAGCCATTCAACCAAAGAGGTAGACAATGTTTTTAGCAGGAATCAAAGTAACCGACACCGTTCTAGTCCGCGATGCGATTGATTTGTCACGGAGCGCGTCAGAGCCCTTTCTTTTTAACCATTGCATGCGCTCCTGGCTATTCAGCGTCTTGCTTTCAGAAAGCGCCGAACGTGCTCCAGATCCTGAGTTGTTGGCAGTAGCCACGATTCTGCATGATCTGGGACTGACTGACCGCTATACGGCGGAAAACCGTTTCGAGGTGGATGGTGCCAATGCTGCGCGCTCGTTTCTGAAGGAGCGTGGCATCTCGACGCAGCAGATGGAAGTTGTTTGGGATGCCATCGCGCTTCATACCACACAATCTATCGCTCTTCACAAAGGGCCCGAAGTGGCTATGACCCATTCGGGAATAACGGCGGATGTTCTGGGGGCAGGCCTTGATCGAATTCCGCAGGACAAACAAGGCGCGATCCTAGCTGAATTTCCGCGCCTGGCACTTAAAACCGGACTCAAAGAGTGCCTTTGCAACATCGCGCGTCGGAAGCCGGAGTCCACCTTTGACAACATCGTTCGGGATTTCGGCGTTCGATATGTCGAGGGGTACGCATCCACCAACTTTGCCGATGTCGTCGCGAATGCACCATTTTCCGAATAAGACGACCTCCCGACCATCGAATTGCGCACACGTATTACGTGCTTAAAGGTAGCAGTCGGGCCCTCCTTCAAAATTAGGCAGACCTTGCTGAGGGGTTGGGTAACGATTAGTGCCGGAGCGCAACGGGAGAGGGGCGGCCAGCGCCGATTTGAGGAGGCTTAGCGATCGGGTTATCGATCTCATTCGGCTGCGCTTCAATCGCTTCGCACCCTTTTAGCGACGGCGACGTGGTGCAATTTGAACAGCCGCTCAAAAAAAGCGCCGATTTGCGCTTCGCTTCCCTCTCGAAGTTCGTCGGCACCGAAGCGGTAAACATCGTACCCCGCGAGGCGCAGCTCGCGATCAGCTCCCATCATCGCGCCGTATTTTGCAGGACTTCCGCGGCCCTGCTCATCCGAGTAGTGATGCTTCCCATCGACCTCGATAACAACACGGACGCCGTTTGGAAGAAGCATCAAAAAATCCATCCGGAACCTTAAAAGGGCGTCTTGTCCGCGCTCGCGTACCGTCTTCGGATCCCAGTGAAGCCAGACCTCTGGAAGCAGGGCCGGGAGTTTCGGGATTGCTGATCCGAAATGTTCCGCGTAGGCGGTGAACAGCAAGCGCTGGGGAGGTGAATTGTCGGGGAGACATGCGAGAAGCCGTCTATAAAGAGTGCGCTTAGCTTCAACGCCCGAGACGTTTTGTTTCTCCGCCCACCAAGCTTGAAGATCGTTCCAAAGCAACCCTGCGGCAGGAATGGGCAGATCATAAATCAGGACGTCATCTGCGTTGGACGCAATCTCAACATCGTTGTTTACCGCATCGCGGAAACGTAGATCCGGCTTTGTAGACGACGCGAAAATGATGTTTTTCGGTCTACCTTTTACCGTCCTCGAGAACCAAACGATCCGGAATTTCGGATAGCCCTGCTCTATGCCAGTTTCAGCAAGCGCCACTCCGCACGGTCTCAGCGCCTCGTTGACGACAGTGACAAATTCGAGCTGCGCTTTTACGTCCGGCCTGACGTCGCCAGATACAAGTCCTTCAACGAAACGGATGAAGCGGGGATTAGGAGCGTCGAATGCCCCCAGCTTTTGAAAAAGAAGTTCGGCCGGCCACAGGCCAGGACTCTGAAACACGCACTCATGGATCTCAGCTCTTAAGTCACTCTTGCGGTCTGCAAAAAAATCAAACGGGTCGTCCAGAATCCAAAGTCGATCTAAAAGGTTCTCGAACGCCTGTTTCCGAAGGAAGAGATCAGACGCGGCGCCAAGTTTTCTAGATAGTTCGTGCCGAAAACGCTTTGGGATGTCGGGAATGTCCGGAGTTTCCCAGATGATGTCCTGTATCTGATTTCGAAAGGTTGCCGCAGGAGGGAAAGCTGCGAGAAAGTTCGCTGCTACCTCCGGAAGATCAGCCTCGCTTGCAGCGTCGAAGCTGTGCTGCATTCGCTCGCGCTTCGAGCCCTCAAAATCGGGCGGGGGAAGGCCGAGCTTTTGGCAGAATCCGCCCAGTTCAGCGTGCGTTCCCCGCTGGCTCAATCCGACAATTGGGCCGCTCAACAAATCTCTAAGGCTCACAGATCCATGTAATCACAGGCGGCATTCCAAGGCCATTCTGCGATCCGGAACGGAGGAGCGGCCAGACGCATAATCGGAGTCAGACTTCCGCGCTCTTCGTCAACTTCTCTCCTCGCTTTTTCTTGGCTGTCAGTTGAGGCGCGAAAGCGGCAAGGGCTTTTCGCCAGGAGCGGACGAGCTGCTTTTTCGCAGCGACTTCTTCTTTCATCTGGGCCATCTCGGTTTCGGTGATTGCGATGCGTTTTTCCAATGCTTGAGCTGCTGCTTCGATTTCAGGAAAGGTCTGTTGGGTGGTTGTCATGATTATTCCGTTTATTCCGTTAAGAAGGAGATCGGAAACGGAGAACGAAGAATCAGTGAGTTAGAGAGCCTTGTATCAACGCCTTGAACGCGTAAGTTCTTTATTTACGTTCTACTCGTAGATTCCCAAGCTGGACGTCGCGGGTTCGAGTCCCGTCTCCCGCTCCAGAATCAACTACTTACAGAGCCGATTTTGGGTCTGAGCACCCCTTGAACACCGTTAAGAGAATTCGTTGTTCAGCGTCGCTCTAAGTCATTCATTTGATGTCGACCTCGTGAATTGAATGCCAGCGGGGAGAAACGATCAGGCTAGGTGGCGACTTCTTCTCGTTGCCCCGAAATCACCTATTCGGATGTTCAAATCTGGAGCGTCGGATTGTTGTAGGATCGTTGAACCCCGATGAGATGCCCGCATTGCTCGCAATCTAATGTGCGTTCCTGGGAGCGTGACTGCCCGAGTTGCGGACGCGATTGCGGTTACGGGACAAGACGTACGACGCGATCATCGCAAAGATGACCGCCTCAGCGAGCGGGACAAAGAGGCATCGGGCCACGCCGCTGAGGAAAAACATTGGCGGAAATACAATACAGATGCATAAAGTCGAGACGAGGGCAGGGACGGCAATCTGGGCGGCTCCATCTAGAATGCCGTCGTGGAGTCCTGCGCCCTTGTCGAGATGGCGCTCAATGTTTTCGATCGTGACAGTAGGGTCATCGACGAGAATGCCAACGGCGAGGGCGAGGCCTCCCAGCGTCATGACGTTGATGGTCTCGTGCAGAAAACTGAGGACTATTACCGACGTCAGGATGGCGAGCGGGATCGAGATGGCGATGATCACTGTGCTGCGCCAGCTTCCCAGAAAGATCAGGATCATCAGACCTGTTAGTGCCGCGGCGATGACGGCCTCACGGACCACCCCATTGATAGAACCCTGAACGAAGATCGACTGATCCAAAGTGGCTGGATCTTCAGCTCGGGTGGGAGGGTTTGGGCAACGTGTAGGAGGGGTTGGCGGATACCCTTGACGACATCGATCGTCGAGGCGTGCCCGGCCTTCAGCACAGTCACTAACACCCCGCGATTTCCGTCCTGGCGGATGATGTTTGTCTGGGCGCCAATGGATTCTCTTAAACGCGCGGAGCGGATGGAGAATCGGGTCCGGATTTGGTTCAGCTCAGGCGCCAGAGACTGAGCGCCCGGGTTGTTCCCGAGAGACCATTCGATTTCGACGTCACGCAATCGCTCGATGAGCGCGTTCAACCGGAAGCCGGATCACGAACCGAGCGCCCGTGGCGGGTTCAGTCCATATGTCTCCGCCCCGGCTTCGGAGCGTCTGCCGCGCCAAGGCCAATCCGAGTCCCAGCCCCTCCGGCTTACCGCCCGTAACATAGGGCTCGAACAGGCGATCCCGAACGTGGTCGGGAATTCCCGGACCTGTGTCCTCCACGGCGATCAACACACCTGCAACGCCCCTCTGCGCACAAATGTTTATTCTGCCGCCGTGCGGCATCGCTTCAATGGCGTTCTCAATCACATTGAAAAAGACCCGCTCTACCGGCGAGCGCTCCAGGTGCAACACTATGCCCTCCGGGACCCCGAAGAGGACCTGGACCCGTCCCGGCTTCTTCGTCGCCAGTGCCGAGCCCGAAGCCGTGACGATGACTTCGCGCAGGTCGCACACTTCAACGGCCGCTGGATCCCCCTGGACGACGCTGATCAGATCCGATACCAGTTCTCGCATCCGGACCGCCGCCACCCGCATCTTGCCAGCGAGCCGCCTCACATTCGCCAACGTCAATTCCGGCTGAACCAATAGCTCTGCCCCAGCGCAGATTGTCGCCAAAGGATTCCGAAGATCGTGAACGATCGAAAGCCAGTCGAAGCTGGCCAAGCCCTCTACCGCATTCTGCGTTCGGAGATCTGCCGGATTTCGAAGTCTATATCCTCGTCCCGGTTCGGTTAGGATGTACCGAGGCTTGGCGGGATCATCTTCGAGTTTCTTGCGAAGGCCGTAGATAAAAGTCCTCAGGTATTCGAGTTCGTTTCCATATTCTGGACCCCAAACCGCTCGCAAAAGCTTGACGTGGGCGACAACAGCACCTTGGTTTTTGAACAAATACGAAAGTAGGTCGAACTCCTTGCGAGTGAGGTGGATCTCCTTGTGCGCCTTCCAGAGTATGGACCGATCAAGGTCCATTTTAAGATCCCCGGCAAACAGTGTCCCCTTGGGATGCGACGCGCCACCACCCTGGGCTTCCTGCAGTCGGGTCACAGGCCGGAGTTCCGTCCTCTTTGCGTCCAGGGCTTGGTCGTAAGACATCTGGTCACTCGCTCCTTCCGGTGGCCGCTCTTCCCGTGATTCATTGATTGTCTTCATTACAATGGTCTCCTTAAAAACCGCCTGCACCGGCCACCTTGACCAGATCTCCCACGCGGTTCGCCGGAAGCGCATGGGGGTGTTCGGTCTGGGGGATGAGCCCGAGTCGTTGCATTCGGGCGATAAGCGTTGTCCTCGGCAAGCCCAATCTAGCCGCGGCTCCGCTCGTCCCGCCGACGATCCCGTTGGTCTTACGAAGCGTCTCGACGATGTACGCCCGCTCTGCATCCGCCAGAGTCCCCACGGTGGTCTTAACAGAATGCGGGATGAGGTCGACGAGGCGCGGCCGCAACACGCTGTCGGTCGTCAGGATCATCGCGCGCTCAATGAGGTTCTGCAATTCGCGGATATTGCCGGGCCAATCGTAATTCACGAGAGCCTCCATCGCGTCATCGGGGATGCGGCAAGCGGGTTTGCCCAACCGCTCTGCGAACTTTCGTGCAAAGTGAACGGCTAGCAGGGGAATATCGGCTTTTCGCTCGCGCAGAGGCGGGAGCGTTATCGGAAAAACATTTAGCCGGTAGTAAAGATCGGCGCGAAACTTGCGCTCCTGTACCATGCCCCACAGATCCTGGTTGGTTGCGGCAATTACGCGCACATTCACCTGGATGCTCTGGCTGCTCCCGAGACGTTCGAACCGTTGTTCCTGGAGAGCGCGCAGAAGCTTCGGCTGGAGTTCAATAGGCATATCCCCGATTTCGTCCAGAAACAGCGTGCCCCGATCGGCAAGCTGAAAGCGCCCCGCCCTCGGAGCCAGAGCGCCGGTGAAGGCGCCCCGCTCATGCCCGAAAAGTTCGCTCTCGATCAGCGTCGCGGGAATCGCGGCGCAGTTGATCGCCACAAGCCTACTGCACCGGCGCAGGCTGGCATCGTGAATAGCTTGTACAATCACCTCTTTGCCGGTGCCCGTCTCTCCGCGAACGAGGACGGCGCTATCGACCGGCGCCACCATGTTTATCTCGTCAAGTACAGCCCGGAATTTGGGGCTGGATCCAATCAATTCGGAAATAGCCATTGTTCCTTCTCCATGCCGAATGCTCTGCTGCCGAATGCTTCTGACCCTTCTTTAATCCCCTGAGGGTTCACCCAGGGCCCACTCGATTTTTCCCAATAACTCGACCGCAACTCTGCGTACGCGCTCATGCCCCAAAACCGCGGGTCACTTCCACCTCCGGCAATGGAGTTCCTGCTGGCCATGGAGTTGCAGTTCCTGCAAGTGCATGCGAGAAGCCAATTGTGAAGTGCCTGAAAACGCGAGAGTAGAAAGTCGAAAAAACACGGCAGATTTTCTTGAAAGTCGGGGAAACGGGGAATTCCGTGGATTCACGTGACGTTCTTGTCGACAAGCATGCGGTTGACCTCGAAAAGCGGCTGGGCGAGTCGCATCTTTAGATGAAGGCCGAGGTTCGTGTGTCTGCAAGGAACGCGCCGGTTCCAGTTACAGCGGTTGGACGTGCGTTGCTCTGCATCAGGGCCGTTCAGGACGGAGCGGTTCCGCCGGCACTCAAACACACGGCTGTTTCTCGGTCTTGCGAAAGAAGAGAACCGGATGACAGTGCACAAAAACATCATGGGAGATCGTCATGGCTCGTATTTTCATTACCGGATCGTCCGACGGTTTGGGCCTTGCGGCCGCGCAGCTTCTTGTTGAACAAGGGCACGACGTGGTGTTGCATGCTCGAAGCCAACAACGGGCCGAAGAGACGCGGAACAAGCTGCCCGCAGCAGAATCGGTCGTTGTTGGTGACCTCACCAGCATCGCCCAGACAAGGCACGTTGCCGATCAAGTGAATCAACTCGGAACCTTCGATGCCATGATTCATAACGCTGGTATCGGCTACCGCGAGACGAAGCGAATTGTCACTGCAGATGCACTCTCGGATCTGCTCGCAGTCAATACCGTTGCGCCGTGTATCCCAACTGCGCTGATCACTCGGCCGCAACGCCTTGTGTATATGAGTTCGATACTGCATCAGAACGGAGACCCGAGCCTAAACGATCTGACGTGGGCCGATCGACCGTGGTCCGGACGGGCAGGCTTACTGTGACACCAAACTCCATGACGTGCTGCTGGCATTCGCTGTCGCTAGACGCTGGCCCGACGTTCTGTCGAATGCCCTGGAGCTGGGTTGGGTGCCGACCAATGATGGGCGGTTCAGAGGCGACAGACGATCTCGATCAGGCGCACCGTACGCAGGTGTGGCTCGCGGTAAGCGATGACCCTGCCGCTGCCGTATCCGGTGGATACTTCTATCACATGAATAGGAAGGACCAGCTTCCAGCCGCGCTCGATGTCGGTCTTCAGGATCGCCTAATGGACTTCTGTTCCCGCGTTACAGGCGTTGATTTTCCATCCTGATCGTCACTGTTCCACTTTCACCTCGCATCACGGACGTCTCGCCTGGAGAAGTGAAGGAGACATCGGCTGCGCTTTAAACATCCCGGCGAGTTGGCTTTCTATAGTGAAGATGCGCAGATGAAAGTGCGCTGTTTGAAAAATCGGCCTCCGGAATACGTATTTACCGGGCAAAAGCTCCAACTACCGAAGCAGCGGCACCTGGATGAATCGGGTGCTCGCCATGAATCTGCAATTGCTCGAATCTGTTAATCGCAACAAGGCGGCCATAAGGTCTCTACCCGTCGACATGCATGACGTGCATGGAATCCGCTACCGTATGCTTATGTGTAATATGCGGTTACAGACACTCCGACGGGTTGACCTTAATCTTTTTGTCACCTTTGCAGTCATTGCAGAAGAAAAGAGCATCACCGCGGCGTCGGCCAAGTTGCACCTCAGCCAGCCGGCCGTTAGTAGAGCTCTGAAGCGTGCACGGTTGATGTTTAAGGACGATCTATTGGTCCGCTCTCCGAACGGCTTTGAACTCACCCTGAGAGGGAGGAAACTTCTAGATGAGTTGAATCAACTCTTGCCAAGAATGGAGCGACTCGTCGTCCCAAACGTCTTCAACCCCGCTCGGGAGCCGAACACCTTTCGCCTTTCGGGACCTGATAACGTTTGCTCGGCGTTGCTTCCCCATGTGCTACGAAACAGTATGAAGCCCGAGTTCGTAATTTGCCTGGACATTTTGTCATGGCAACTTGGGGCCGCAGATATGCTTGAGCATGGACAGCTTGATATGGCTTTCCAGATCGATGATGGCCTTTTACCCTCGCACCTGCTGTCAGAGAGACTCTATCGCGAAGAGTGGATCTGCGCGATAGCTCGTGACAGCGGCTTTGGTGACCGCTTAACTCTGAAACAATATCTCGAAGCCGAGCATCTTGTTGTGTCAACGCTATCGAACGTACAAAATATCCCGGACAAACAACTGGCCGCAATCGGCAAGAAGCGAAAGTCGCGAATAAGGCTGTCGTACTTCAATGTCGCGTTACATTGCCTGCAGACGTCTTCGCTTGTTCTTACGCTGACCAGCGGAATGCGCTCAATCGTGAAAAGTAACCCTCATTTGCGCATTGTTCGTGCGCCATCGGAATTGAAGGGTTTCCACATTCTGATGGTATGGCATCCGCGTGTCAATACTGATCCTCGACACGAATGGCTCCGGGGGATCGTGCGGACAGCAGCGGAGAGCCTCAGATCGTAGGCGACTACCCAATATCCTGGCTATTTTGCGGAAACTTGCGTTGAACGCATGGCAACCATTACCACTTTGCAATTCCTTTGATTTAGCTCCTAAGGATATATTTGTAAAAGTGAGAAGGAGGAACTAGTCAGCGGCATCCTGTCAGCGGGTGTGTGAGGGAACCGATTGCTAGGTGCTCGCCATGAATCTGCAATTGCTCCAACCCGCGGTTGCGGCGCTGCGGAACGCGGATTCCGACGGCGAGCTGCTAACGTGCCTCCTCGGCGAACCATGGAAATTAGAGCAGTTTCTACGGGTTGGTATTGGTATATCCGCGACGCTGGGGCGTTTGCATCAGCACGGTTTCGTCCATAAAGACATAAAACCCGCGAATATTTTTGTTGATGCCGCGACGGGCGAAGCGTGGTTGTCAGGCTTTGGCCTGGCTTCCCACCTGCCTCGCCAGCGCCAGGCGCCGGACCCACCAGAATTAATCGCTGGCACGCTAGCCTATATGGCGCCTGAACAGACAGGGCGAATGAATCGCTCGATCGATTCGCGTAGCGACCTCTATTCGCTCGGCGTCACGCTGTACCAGATGCTCACCGGAGTTCTACCATTCGCCGCCTCCGATCCCATGGAATGGGTGCACTGCCACATCGCGCGGCTGCCGCTGGCGCCGATCGAGCGGCAGGAGGATGTCCCGGCCCCGGTCTCCCAGATCGTGATGAAGCTGCTTGCCAAGACGGCCGAGGAGCGCTACCAGACTGCGTCAGGTATTGAGAGCGATCTTCGGCGTTGTCTTGCAGAATGGGAAACTCGGCGCCGGATCGACGAGTTCCCACTGGGCCAACACGACACGCCCGATCGGCTGCTCATCCCCGAAAAGCTGTACGGGAGAGAGCACGAGACCGAGACCCTGCTCGCCTGCTTCGATCGCATTGTTAAGTGTGGTACGCCGGAGCTCATACTGGTGTCCGGCTATTCCGGCATCGGTAAGTCGTCGGTCGTCAATGAGCTGCACAAAGCGCTTGTGCCGCCGCGAGGACTCTTCGCCTCAGGCAAGTTCGATCAGCATAAGCGTGACATCCCCTATTCGACCCTGGCGCAGGCTTTTCAAAGCCTGGTGCGTCCTCTTCTCGGCAAGAGCAATGCCGGACTGGCGATCTGGCGCGATGCGCTTCTGGAGGCGCTGGGTCCAAATGCACGGCTCATTACCGACCTCATCCCAGAACTGAAGCTCATCATCGATGACCCGCCGCCGGTTCCGGAACTCGAACCACAGCAGGCGCAATACCGTTTCCACCTCGTATTCCGCCGATTCATTGGTGTTTTCGCCCGGCAGGAACATCCACTGGCGCTCTTTCTCGACGATCTGCAATGGCTCGACGCTGCGACCCTCGATCTGCTGGAGGATCTGCTGACCCGGTCGGATCTGCAGCACCTGATGCTCATCGGCGCTTATCGAGACAACGAGGTCGATGTCACGCATCCGTTGACGCACAAGCTCGATGCAATCCGCCAAGCCGGAGCGCTGGTTCAGGAGATTCACCTGACATCCCTAGCTTGCGACGACTTCAGGCAGTTGATCGCGGATGCGCTTCGCTGCGATCCGGCCCATGTCGCGCCGCTGGCGCAGCTCGTGGAGGAGAAGACCGCAGGCAACCCGTTCTTCGTCGTTCAGTTTCTTTACACGCTCGCGGAAGAGGGCCTGCTCCGCCTCGATCATGATGCGGTGTGTTGGTCGTGGGATCTCGATCGCATTGACGCCAAGGGGTACACCGATAATGTGGTGGACCTTCTGGTTAGCAAGGTGGCCCGGTTGCCCGTCAAAACGCAGCAGGCGTTGCAGCAGCTCGCCTGCCTCGGCAACGTCGCCACGATCGCGATGCTATCCACTATTCTCGAAGTCCCGGAGGCGCAGGTGCATGCGGACCTATGGCTGGCGGTCCGTCAGGAGCTAGTCGAGCACCTGGAAAATTCTTACAGATTTATGCACGACCGGGTGCAGGAGGCAGCCTACTTGCTGATCCCGGAAGCAATGCGCGCCGAGGCCCATCTGCGGATCGGCCGCCTGCTCGCGGCGCGGACGCCAATGGAAAAGCGAGAGGAGGCGGTCTTCGACATCGTAGGTCACCTCAATCGCGGCGCCGCGCTAATCACTCAACAAGAGGAGCGAGACCAACTCGCCGAGCTCAACCTGGTCGCGGGCAAGCGCGCTAAGAGGTCCACCGCTTACGCCTCGGCACTCACCTATCTCATTGTCGGAACGACGCAGTTGGCCGAGGATAGATGGGAACGCCGGCGCGAGCTCATCTTTGCGCTAGAGCTGGAACGGGCGGAATGTGAATTTTTGACCGGTCAGTTACTGCCCGCAGAGGAACGCTTAACGGAGCTGTCAAATCGCGCCACGACGTCGGTGGAACAAGCCACCATCGCGTGCTTGCACATGGATGTATGTACGACCCTCGATCAGCCCGGCCGCGCGGTTGCCGTTGGTCTCGACTATCTCCGACATGTCGGTATCGAATGGTCGTCCCATCCGAAAGAGGAGGAGGTGCGATGCGAATACGAGCGCATCTGGTCCCTGTTAGCGGGCAGGACAATTGAGGACCTCATCGATTTGCCGCTGATGGAGGACGCGGCACCTCTCGCGACCGTTAATGTTTTGACTAAGATGATCCCGCCAGCCTCGTTTACGGATACGAACTTGGAATCTCTGACGATCTGCAAGGCGGTCAGTCTCAGTCTCGAGCGTGGTAACTGTGATGCCTCATGTTTCGCCTATGTCCTCCTCGCGAGGAAGGCTGGATCGCGTTTCGGCGACTACCGTGCCGGATTTCGATTCGGCCAGCTCGGCTGCCAACTGGTGGACCGGCGGGGGCTAAAACGGTTCGAGGCGGCCACCTATTTTTCCTTCTCGCTTTACGTCGAGCCTTGGACGAAACACGTGCGGGGATGCCGGGATTTGATGCGCCGAGCGTTCGAAGCGGCGAATCGGGCCGGAGACCTGCTGTATGGACTCTACACGTGCGGTTGTCTCAACTCGACCCTTCTCTTCGCTGGTGAGCTACTGCCCGAAGTGCGAGGCGAAGCCGAACACGGGCTGGCGCTCGCCGAGAAGGCGCAATTCGGCCTCGCGATCGACGTCATCACGACGCAACTTGCGCTGATTCGGACGCTCTGCGGCTTCACGCCGAAATTCGGCTGTTTCGACGATGAAGACTTCAATGAGCTTCGCATCGAAAGCCATCTGACGAGCAACCCGGCCCTGGCGGTTGCTGCGTGTTGGTACTGGATCCGGAAATCGCAGGCGCGCTATATAGCAGGCGACTATGCGATAGCGATGGAAGCAGTATTGAAGGCGCAACAGCTGGTCTGGACCTCAATATCGGAGCTGGAGGAAGCCGAATATCATTTTTACGGCGCACTGGCGCGGGCGGCCTGCCATTCCGATTCCGGAACGGCCGACGAGCGGGAACAACATCTCGACGCCCTAGCTGCGCATCACAAGCAGCTCCAGGTCTGGGCGGAGAATTGTCCGGAGAATTTCGAGAACCGCGCCGCGTTAGTCGGCGCGGAGATTGCTCGCATCGAGGGCCGTGAGCTTGACGCTATGCGCCTCTACGAACAGGCCATTCATTCGGCACATGGCAATGGATTCGTGCCCAATGAGGCAATCTCCTATGAGCGTGCTTCCGCCTTCTACCGGGCCCGCGGGTTCGATCAGATCGCCGACGTCTATCTACGCGATGCCCGAAACTGCTACCTGGGTTGGGGAGCCAACGGTAAGGTGTGGCAGCTCGAGAAAATCTACCCCCAACTTAGGGCAGAAGAGCCTGTGCCCAGCCCGACGAGCACGATCGCGACGCCGGTTGACCACCTCGACCTCGCAACCGTGATCAAGGTGTCGCAGGCGGCCTCGGACGAGATAGTTCTGGAAAGACTCATCGATAAGCTGATGCGCGCGGCAATTAAGCACGCTGGTGCGGAACGAGGTCTCCTGATTCTTCCGGGAGATGTTGAGTTGCAAATTGAGGCGGAAGCCACGACCAGCGGAGATGATGTGAGCGTGTATCTGCGAGATGCCTCCACGGCAGGAGCCGAACTGCCGGAGTCGCTCGTCCGTTATGTCATGCGTACTCTGGAAAACGTCATTCTGGAGGATGCCTTATCGGGCAACTCGTTTTCCTCCGACCCCTACATCGTTCATCACCGCGTCCGTTCCGTTCTCTGTTTGCCGTTGATTAATCGAGCCACACTTATTGGCGTTTTATATCTTGAGAACAATCTAACTCCGCACGTCTTCACAACCGATCGGATTACGGTATTGAAGGTGCTGGCGTCGCAAGCGGCGGTCTCCTTGGAGAATACACGACTGTATCGCGACCTTGAAAACCGTGAAGCCAGAATCCGGCAAGATGAACAAGAACTTCGCCGCATTACTGATGCCATACCGCAACTGATCATCGTCTATAGTCCCGAAGGCCGGGCGGTCTATGTAAATCGGGGAACGCTCGACTACATGGGTTTGTCGCTTGAGGAGGTGCAGGCGGAAAGTTTCCGCGATCGCGTCATTCATTCCGATGACGTGGAGAGGTTCCGAAACGTTCGGCAAAACGGGCTACGGAAGGGTGTTCCGTTCGAGACCGAACAGCGGGTTCTCGGAAAAGATGGCCAGTATCGTTGGTTCCTCAGTCGGTACAATCCGCTGAAAGACGAGCAAGGCCGGATTATCCGCTGGTACGCGACCGCAACCGACATCGACGACCGAAAGGTGGCTGAACAGCGCCTTCAAAACGAAAATGTTGCACTTCGCGAAGAAGTGGATCGCGCTTCCATGTTTGAAGAGATTGTGGGAGCGTCGACTGCATTGAGCACGGTCCTAGCCCGTGTCGCAAAAGTCGCGCCCACAGACTCTACGGTCCTCATCACGGGTGAAACGGGAACGGGAAAGGAACTAATCGCCCGAGCGATTCACAAGCGATCTCGTCGTGCACAGCGGGCTTTCATCAGCGTAAATTGCGCGGCTCTCGCACCTTCACTAATTTCATCCGAGTTGTTCGGCTACGAAAAGGGAGCGTTCACTGGCGCTACCCAGCGTCGATTGGGCCGCTTCGAGTTGGCGAACGGTGGCACGCTGTTTCTGGATGAAGTGGGCGAGTTGCCGTTGGATACGCAAATCGCGCTCCTGAGGGTGCTGCAGGAGAGGGAGTTCGAACGAGTAGGGGGCAAAGAACAGATAAAGATAGACGTTCGAATCATCGCTGCAACGAATCGTGATCTAAATGCAGCGCAGACGAATGGAACATTTCGCTCCGATCTCTTTTATCGGTTAAATGTTTTCCCAATCCACATCCCGCCGCTTCGAGAACGGCGGGAGGATATTACAATGCTTCTTCAGTACTTCCTCGGTCGGTATGCAAACCAAATCGGCCGTGTATTTAGAAGCGTTGACAAGCAGACATTGGACTTCTTTCACGACTACCAATGGCCTGGCAATATTCGCGAGTTGCAAAATGTCGTCGAGAGATCCGTAATTTTGAGCCCGGACAACGTATTCTGCGTTGATAGCTCGTGGTTGCCATCGATTCCGTGTTTGCAGCGGACGCACCACGAGAGACAACCGAACGACATTAGCGGTGATGACGATGCTCAGTACGAGCGGGACATCATTGAGTCTGCTCTCGCTAAGAGCCGCGGACGGATATCTGGGCCGAGAGGGGCGGCGGTGAGGCTCGGATTGTCGCCTTCAGCCCTGGACGCTCGCATCAAGAAGCTGAAGATCCGGAAGAACCAATTCAAGTTCGGCTAGGCGCGCCAAGAGAGTTCACCGTATTCTCGGTTTTCCCTCAATTCCACGAAATCTTCACGGCTCTGCTGTTTTCCTTCCCCATTCTTTTCAATTACTTCACGACGGCTTTGCGCTTGCATTCCCTAAAATGCAAGCACTGACGCGGTGCTTGTCAGGAAGGCAGGGGCGGATGGGGTGCAAGGTCGAACGACTTATCGAACGCGGCCACTTAGCTCTTTTTCATATAAGCGGATATGTTCGGGAGACGCATCTGAACTTGATCGAAGAGATGATGGCGAAGGAACCAGATCCCGTAGCTTTCGATTTGGCAGAAGTAACGCTAGTGGATAGCGAGGTCGTCAAGTTTCTCGCGGCCTGCGATGCGAAGGGCATTGAGATCAGGAATTGTCCAGCGTTCATCCGCGAATGGATGAGCAAGGCGTAGCGCGGTGAATTGCTAAAGGCCAGAAGGTGGGGAGATCTATTCGGATCCAACCCACGTTGATTGAAACGCTTGACGTTGCGTCACTCTTGCATTACAAATTTTCGAAAGGTGGCTGGAAATAATGGCTCATGAACTGTTGTTGAAGGGCGGTCTCGTTGTCACCGTCGACCATTCACTCGAAGACTTACCCGATGCCGACGTCCTGATTCGGGATGGTGTGATTGTCGGCGTCGGCCCCGGACTGTCGACTTCCAGCAAGAATGCGGAAGTGATCGACTGCAAGGGGCGTCTTGTCATCCCAGGGCTCATCGATACGCACCGCCACGTGTGGCAGGGGGCCATCGGCGCTTTCACGCCTCAGATGACCGGTGCGGATTACGGGCCCGCCGTGCTCAATGGCATTTCCACGCGCTACGAGCCGGAGGACATTTATGCGGGTGCTCTCTGGGGAGCGTTGCAGGCGCTTGATGCCGGCATCACGACGATCGCGGATTGGGCACATAATCTTCGGTCGGCTGAACATGCCAACGCCAATCTTCGCGGTCTGCAAGAGTCTGGAATCCGCGGCTATTTCCTTTACGGTGGGCCTGGCCCGACGACGGATGCGCCCAATCCGCCGCATCCTCAAGACGCGCGCCGGATGCGTGATGAGCATTTCCCCAATGGCGTGAACGGACGTTTGCGCATGGGCATGGCGCTTCGTGGGCCGTGCTTCACTTCCACAGAGCGAAATGCCGAGGACTTCAAGTTCGCGCGAGAGCTTGCACTACCGATTTCAACGCATGTCGGCATGGCGGGAACCTCGGATGCGATCAATGTGCTTGATCGCTTTGGTCTGCTGGGCCCCGATGTCAATTACGTCCACGCCAATATGTTGACCAGTCAAGAGTTTGACTTGATCGCTAAGAGCAAAGGCACGATATCGGTCACTCCGTCGACCGACATGCTCATGCAATTCGGGACGTTCCCCGCAACCGGCGCCGCTCTTCAACGAGGAATCCGGTCTGGCTTCGGCGTGGATACCATTTGCAGTTGCGGAACCGATATCTTCTCTGAGATGCGACTGGCACTCGCAGCCGAGCGTTCACGAGCCAACGCCCCTGCCCTGGCACGCGGAGAGCAGGTTCCGACCGTCGCGCTGCACCAGAGGGACATGCTGCGCCTCGCGACGATAGATGGCGCACGCGTGTGGGATATGGACGACGAGGTCGGCAGCCTTACGCCGGGCAAGCAGGCTGACGTCACGGTCATCGACATGCGATCCCCTCATCTCGATGGTTACGGCGACATCATCGCCACGATGGTTCTGGGCGCTGGTCCGGCCGACGTGGAGACAGTGATCGTTGGGGGCGACATCATCAAACGGAACGGCAAACTCGTGGGAGAGCATATTGGCAAAGCGCGCGAACTCATGTTGGTGAGCCGTGAGCGGGTGCGCGCTCGCGAAGCCGCAGCAGCGCGCGGCTGAACAATCCAGTACATCTCAAAAGCAAAAAGGAGACTTTGATGTCATCTCGACCCACAATCGTACTGGTTCATGGTGCATTCGCGAATGCAGGCTGCTGGAACAAACTTATCCCCCTCCTGCGGGCGAGGGGGTTTTCCGTGACGGCGTCAAATTGCCCGTTGAGTACGTTGGCTGACGACGTTGATACTGTTCGGCAAACGATCAAAATGCAGGATGGGCCGATGTTGCTCGTCGGGCATTCCTGGGGCGGCGCGGTGATCACCGAGGCGGGTAATGAGCCCCAAGTCCGTGGTCTTGTCTATATCGCGGCCGCCGCTCCGGATTCGGGTCAATCGTTCAACGACTGGTGGAAAGGCTATCCCGCCGCGCCCGGCGCGCCCGAAATCAAGCCATATGGGAAACAGCGCTTCGTTCTGACCCTCGAAGGATTTCGTCGTTACTTCGCGCAAGATGTGGCGACTGACGAAAGCGAACTACTGTACTGTACCCAAGGACCGTTCGCCGCAGCAGCAAACAACGAAGTAATCTCCAAGGCCGCGTGGCGCGATAAGCCCAGTTGGTTCATCATGGGCGAACAGGACTACATGCTCACGATTGACCTTGAGAGCGATACAGCGAAGCGGATGGGAGCCAAAACGCTCGTTCTTAAGTCGAGCCACGTTCCGATGATCTCGCGTCCCGGAGAAGTGGCAGATTTCATCGAAAAGGCCGCAAACGAGCTGGGCTGACTGGCGCGAAGGCAGGTAGGCGGTTTATGAAAGGGAAGGCATTAATCCTGAGGCTGGCGCCGCTCGTGGCTTCGGTGGCCCATGCACAGAAATCGGGCCGGTTGTCGGCGGACTATTTGAAGGAAGCGACGCCGCTTATTCACTGGCCGCAGGGGCTCGAACCCCATAATGCCGATGTCTTCGTCCACGCTCAGCACTCCGGGATTGCAAGACGCCGACGCTGGAAGAATACCGAAAGCACATGGGGATTAAGAAGCCGCCACGGGAGCCGGAGCGAGTCGCCACGGAACACGAGCTTCAGCACTTTTATGAGGAACTGAGCACTCTTACCGAAGAGCGGGTTCGGTGGTTGTACCGGCAGCGTTGGGACAAATGCTATCTGGAACCAGGTAACCTGCCGAGCACATTGGACGCTCAGTATCTCGGCACAACGTTGAAAGTTTTGAAGGGCATGAAGAGATGACGCCAGAAGAGCGCAGGAAACGGCCGGAGCATCACGTTGTTCACGACTACGCGAACCTCGTTTCAATCCCGAGGCACGGGCTTGAACTTTCCGCCGACGTATCGAAAGGCGTATCAGACGTTTCGATATGTGGAGCACTTTCTGGAAGTGGATGCTTGCATCCGCAGTCTCCGCATCTCAACTACGAGTGGCTCGACGTCATGTGAGCGCACGCATCGCTGGATAAGATTATCAAATCGTCGATCAAGGTGTTCAGCTCGGAAGAGGAGATCGCTTCGCTGCTGTTCGATCTCGTCCCTCACGGATTGGGATAAATTCAGCGAAGTCCCTGAAGATAGCTCGATCAGGCATTGTTAGCTGCCACTGATATATGTGACAAAGTCCAATCGTGAGGATCGACTATCAAGCGAAGTTGATCCATTGCACCATGGTACAAAATGCTTAGGTCATAGTCCGAGCTTCCCCCGCACTGTTCTCCCGAAACACGCTTCCGTCCCGGATGTAGCGCCGCACCATCTGCACGCTGCGATGCCCGGTCTGGTTCATGGACCGCTCCGACGCTGCGGCAATCGCCGCGCTGGTGGCGTGCCCGGCTCTGATAGAATGCCCCGCGTACCGTCCAGAGACGGCTTGGTGTCTCCGGAGAAAAAGCGCCAATCAGGAGTCGGCCGGAGCTGGGTAACGCCATGACGGGTGAAACTCGTTGAACAGGCAACGCCCTACGACCGGTCATCCTCCTCGTCTTGCATCGCCGCTGCGAACTTCCCGCTGACGGCAGGATCGATCCGATCAGCTTGTGCTAATGCCCATTCGCTCCATTGGTTGAATTCCTCCGATGAAGAGAGCTCTTTGCTGGCGCTCACGCATTGAAGTACCTCGACATATTTCCGTATCTCATTCGCTTGCTGAAATGCTGCCGCATCCTTGAGAAGCCGGTCAATCCGGGCCTGCTCGATCCGCCGTTGTCGGGCTTTCTCAGCCCGTTCGGCTTCAATCTGGCGCTGGCGTTCTTTCTCTTCAAGCTCAGCTTTTCTTTTGACACGCCATTCGTATCGGTGGATTGCACTCTCCCGGTACCGGAGTTCAGCAGTCAGTATGACCTCGACTGCAATTGTCGGCATATGCGTTTCAAGCTTGCTTCCATCATCATCCTGCCAAGTGACTCTCTTCTCACCGGACCCGAGACCATGGAGAATGGATAGCGCCAGCTTTGCGTCATCGTGCGAACCGAGCTGTTTGGCCGCCGTGCGGCCACGACGAGGTTGGACTTGCTGATCTAGCGTGATCCCCACGTGCTGCTGGAAGAAGGTTACATACATGCTCCGCGGCTCATGACGGCTGAACGTCGGTTTGCCGTTCATCTTTGCAACAGCAAAAAACAGACTGTTGAGGATGCGCAGGCGTCGGCGTTCAAGGGGCGAATCAAAGAGAGGATGGTTCCACGATGTCGGATAGTCAGCAAGACGCTGCTGCTCTCGGCGTCTTTCATCTTCCTTTAGCAGTTGATCGATAGTCGGATGCCAGATTTGGACCTTGCGGGGAACGACCACTTCACCGACGACCTCAGCAATCCGTTTCCGCACCTCATCAAGGGGCTCGGGGAATGCCGGCGGGGAAGGGAGCGGATCGAGCAATTCCTGCTCGGTCGCGGAATACCAGTGGTCGCTGCCGCGAGCAACGACAACCTCATCGTTCATGCCAGGTGCACGCTTGGGAAGCGCTACCTGAAACGTTTGCTTTCCCGCTTCCTTCTTTGCCCAATAACCACGGTCGGGAGTCGGAATCGCTGCGCGGGCACAGGTCTTCTTCAGGCCGACATCAGAAATTCCAAACTGCGCAGCAAGAGCCCTCATCGGGGTGGACCAGACGAGATCGTAAAGCTCCCGTCGATTGAGCTGCTTTGCCATCGTATTTTCTGCATCTATGAGTCGAACACACTTAGCCGCAAATGCAGCCATCCCAGATAGCTAGTATCGTCGGACGTTGCTGTACTTGAAGAAGTTGTGGCGCTGCTCACGAACGGAGTCCTCCGAGGGGCGGGACGATCCGACCGTGCTTGTACTTACCAATGCCAACCGCTGGCGAAGACTCTCGTTTTCCTTCTCAAGTTGCGCGATTCGTTTCTGCAACGCGGTAACGTCGACGGCCTCGCTGGATTGGGCCGCTGGACCGTCCTCACGTTGCGTCGCCCTCGTAGAGGCTCTACCCTTCGTGACTGTGGACGGCTTTTCTTGCGCGTCCCCGTTCCGTAGCGCTAGTAAGCGTGCTTTTAGCTCTGCACTCCGACGATCCAGCTCCTCTTTACGCATGAAATAGATTTTAGATCAAGAGATATCCGCGCCGCGAGCGAAGACGAAATCGCGATGGTTCACGGACGAGGATAGATGTCGGTTCGGTCAGCGTCGCGCCACTTAGCTACCGCGAGGCGGGACTGTTAACCTCCGGTGAGGGGGGCAGAGAGGTCCAGAGAATATGCGCTCTTAGAGCCCGAAAATAGCTAAGGAGACCGCTTTCGCCCAGTTTTTGGTAACGACGGAGAATTGGATATTCTGCGATATCGCGCCCATCCGCGCGAACCCGGAGGATTTCTGGGGGCCCAAATGTGAACCAATGGGCTCAGAGACTTAGAAGGAAAATCAATGGCTCCTCAGGTAGGATTCGAACCTACAACCCTTCGGTTAACAGCCGAACAGGTTGTAGCCGCCTCGCGTTGCGGACACGAGGCTTCGACGGCCGAAATTTAGATTTGCAGTTAATTTGGGGGACTCTGGGGGTACTCCGACATCCTTTATATATTGAGAGTCGGCGAGGTGGCTCTTGATCGTGGAAGCTGCGGCCCCGCACGGGCTAATTGGTAGATGCCGTTTCCGGCGAATGAGAGCGATAGTTCGCCGAAAAATGACATATTCGATGCCCGGGACTCCCGGCGGAAATCCGCTGGAGTTTCAGCCCGGCCATCACGTGTACCACATGCTAAACTGGGCAAATGGCCAAGATCGAGATAAATGCGCTCGATGGAATCTGTCCGAGCTATGTGTATCGTCCAACCGGCGGCGGTCCCTGGCCAGCAGTGCTCGTCTTCATGGACGGGCTCGGCATTCGTCCCGCGATGCTTGAAATCGGCGAGCGACTGGCAGCCAACGGCTACTTCGTGCTGCTACCAGACTTGTACTACCGATCGGGAGCCTACGACCCGATGGATCCGCATTCGGTTTTCACCGACCCCGGGAAGCGCAAGATTTTGATGGAGAAGTTCTTCGCGCTCGCGACGCAGGCCAATATCATGGCTGACACGCGGGCTTTCCTCGAATACCTTGCGGCACAGCCAGACGTGAAGTTGGGCGGTATCGGCACAACGGGCTACTGTATGGGTGGGTTGATGTCGCTGACAGCGGCGGGCACATATCCGGACCATATTGTCGCCACCGCGTCCTACCACGGCGGTCGCCTCGCCACAGATGACTCGGAAAGTCCGCACTTGCTCGCGCCGAAGATCAAATCGCGGGTCTATATTGCGGGCGCGATCGAGGATTCATCCTTCCCAGATGACATGAAAGAGCGACTCGAGGACGCGCTAACCAAGGGCAGGGTCGATCACAAAATCGAAACGTATCAAGCCAAACACGGCTGGGTATTTCGCGACACCCCCGTGTATGATGCCGAAGCCGCGGAGCGACACTGGCAGACTATGATCGCGCTGTTCGACGCCAAATTAAAGCCGAAAGGCCGTGCAGACGGCGTGCATTCGGAACACGCCAGGAGTTCCGCCACGTAAGCACTGCGGCCTTTAATGGTTCGCCCGTCATGAGAATGGTGGGGAGTTCTCGCAAATGGGCACTGTAGGCGTGGCTGAGAACGCGGCAATCGCGGATGCTCCCGTTCCACGTTGGCCGGAACGCCGCCCATAGAACCTCACACAAGAATCGAAAAGGGGCCGCATCGCTAAACTGGAAAGTTCAGGATGTCCCTTTCAGAATCCGGTACGATCGCGGTACTCGCCGAGAAGCCTTCCGTCGCGCGCGATATCGCGAAGGTCCTGGGGACAACAACCCGGGGCGAAGGCTACTTACATGGCAACGGCTACGTGGTGACGTGGGCCATTGGGCATCTGGCCTCGCTCGCGCAGCCGTATGAGATTCATCCGCAGTGGAAATCCTGGCGGCGCGAGACGTTGCCGATGCTGCCGCAGGCATGGCCTCTGGTCGTATACGAAAAAACTAAAGATCAGTTTGAGGTCGTGCGAAAGATTCTGTCATCGTCGCGCGTAGGGCGAATCTAGCAATGACTCCTCCGGAATATCCGGATGTCCATAAGCGTCGGGATGCAGGTATTCAGCGGGTAAAACGTCAGTAGGATGTCGCAACATCGTCATGCGAATACATCCGCATCCGCTACATACGGACCAGGGATGGGGTTTTGAAGAAGTAGTACTGTCGTCGGGCATCGTTGGCCAAATTGTGGGCACTAACGGCGCAACCGAAGGTCGCGTCAATCGGTGCGCGGAGGAGTCCATTTCGGCGCTTGAGAGGGCTCTCCGAACATTTCAGTTCACCGCATACGTTAACGGTGTTGCTCAATCCTCTGGCGTCACATGGGGCCCGACGAACACGAGCCTACGACCAACGCAGATTTGGGACACTACCCTCGTGAACGTTGTGCTTCTCATTCTGCAGATGCCGCGGCTTTTCGCTTCGAGCAAGAGCACGCTAGTTATATCTTTCGGTCGGCACGTTTGTTAAGGGTGCGGTGGACAACCGTGATCTACAGGAGCAGGAAGAAACCGCAGGAGTCGGCTGTCGTGGTCTGATGGTCTACTGAGCCGCGAGGGCTGGGAGATCGAAGCCAAGAGGGTCTACCTCCTCTATGACGAGGAAATGCCCCCGTTCAGATTGCCATGAAAGAAAAGCTTGACAGCCTCAGGATAACCCCCTATAGTCGATGATAATAGTAGTTTGATAACGTCAGCCCTTGGTTGCACCCTGTGGTTGCTGCGCTGGCCAGGCCGCTAGGATCGCGGTCGCACACTTTTGCAGGAGCGATCTATGTCCTCTGACCAAATCCAGAAGCCTACGGGCCCAGTCCCTCCGAAATCTCGCAAGATCCTTCTTTTTCCTCTGACCTGTTGTTGTTCCTAAAAGCCCGGCATAGTCCTTGTCCTGAAGTGCAGGTCGAAACTGACCTGCGCAGGAGGAGTTTTTTGTACTGCCAGAAAGGAACCGCAAACATGAAAAGCGAGAAGGAACTGGTTCGTGAAATTACTCGAATCGGAGTTGTTTCGAAAAATGCCGGGGAGGCGATCGACCTGATTCAGACATTGCTGACGAAAGAAATCGGGGCGTTTACGCTTCTGCTGGATTTCACGTCCGGCGGGGTCTCGCCGAGGATAGCCGAACTTGTTTCCGTCTTTTTGGACTCTCGGCAATTTCCGTTCCGGGGTTTGTATACGGAGCGGTTGGTCGTCGCGAATGGCGAAGTCGGCCGCCTGTTTGCGTGCGTTGGGTCCTTCGGATCTCCGGGCGAACTCCCTCGGCATTTGCTTGCGCCGATCGCCCGGCAACTCGGTGAGCTGTTCACGCAGGCCCACGCGCATGGATTCGTTGGGCCTGTGGCTGCCTGATGAATACGAGCGGCGCCATCTCGCAGCGTTCCGGGTACACCACGATGCAGCGGTCGAGAACATCCGTCCAGCCCTTTTTCAATAGCCTTTCCGCGCTCGCGCAGGTGGCAGTGCGGGTGGTTGGCGCCGACGCGTACGCTCTTTTTCGTAAGAACTCCGACACTCGCGTTTTCGAGCGGCAAGACGCGAGCGGAGGCTTGCCTGGCGACGCGGCGCTGGAGGAACGCTTCCAGCTTTTAGAGTTAAATCGCAGCGACGCCGATCAGGCGGTGATCAAGTATTCGTTCGGATTCGAAGGACTTCTTGCCTTTTGGTTCCGTGACCCCGCGCACGCCAGGGAAGTGCGGCCGCAACTCGATCGAATCGCGGGAACCGTCGAAGCCGTGTGGAACGCGGCGCACGCCTCCGAACGCTACGCGCAACTGGCGCGCGACGTGGCGGATCTCGAGACCCGCTTGCAGGATTCAAAAATCGCCGATCGTGCGCGCGGACTGCTTACGCTTCATCGTCACGATAAGATTCAGGCGATTACGCACCACGTCGAGGGAATATTGCGGGAGACTTCCACCCGGCGCATCCTGCAGCAAATCTCGGAAGATCTTAAGGAAGAAATAGAAGAACGCCGGCTCAGCGGGCGGGCCAAAGAAATTCTCCAGACCGAGCAAAGCATGTCGGAGGAGGAAGCGCACGCGCATCTGCGGTTGGCAAGTCGGCGATCGCGCCGAAGATTGAAAGACGTCGCCCGGGAAGTCATCGAACGCCATTCACGGGAGGAAAGTGTGCCTGATTAATCACAATTCCACGATCGTTTATCCGCTCGACTAGCCTCTTGTTCACAGCCTGCATAAGGCCTGAGGCTCCCAAGATTGGAAGGCTCCCCGCGCAGCCTTGGTCTCGCCAAGACGCACCGGCTTTAGGGGTGTTTTTCTTTGAATCGAGGAGACTGCATGAGGCTATTTGTTTCTATTGCTACCAGACTTTTGATTTCCATGGCTATGTTATTCAGCATCGCATTCGGACAATCTTTCCAGGGCACGCTCCGGGGCAGAATTCTCGACCCGAGCGGCACGGCTACGTCGGCCGCCAAAGTGACCATCACCGACGAAGCGACCCAGGTGACCCGCGCCACCGTGAGCAACGATCAAGGCGAATACGTGTTCAATGCGGTCACGCCGGCAACCTACACCTTGACCGTGGAAGCCGCCGGCTTCAAGAAATTGGAGCGCAAGGGTGTTGAAGTTGCGACGCAAGCGGTTGTCGGCCTGGATGTGAGACTTGAAATTGGACAGACAAGCGAATCCATTTCCGTCGTAGCGGAAACTCCGCTCCTGCAAACGGTGGATGCTTCTACGGGGCAGGAGATCGACGCCCGAAAGATAACCGATTTGCCCATGCTGGGGCGCAACCCGTTCTTTCTGGGCAAGCTGGCGCAGACCGTGGTGTATGTCGCCAATCCGCAGTTCTCGCGCATGCAGGACCAGAACGGAAATTCGCAGGTTTCCATTGCCGGCGGACCGCTTCGTACCAATAACTATCTGGTCGATGGCATCTCGATCACGGATTCCAACAACCGCGCGGTGATTGTCCCCTCGCCCGAAGCGGTTGAGGACTTGAAGATTCAGGCGAGCACATTCGACGCGGAAGTGGGCCGCACGGGCGGCGGCGTTTTTAATACGTACCTTCGCGGCGGTACGAACAGTCTGCACGGCAGCGCCGTCGGCGATCTTCGCGAGACCTCATGGGCCGCCAATACATTCTTTGGGAATAAGGCCGGTCAACCGGTCGCGGAGCAGCCCTTTAAAGACTGGGCCTTTTCGCTCGGCGGCCCCGTCGTCATCCCCAAGCTGTACGATGGGCGCAACAAAACGTTTTTCTTCGCCTCCGAAGAAGCTTACCGGCAAGAAACCGGTTACACCACCACGCTTTCGGTGCCGACCGCTCTCGAACGCGTGGGCAACTTCTCGCAAAGTTTTACGAAGTCCGGAGCGTTGCAGACCATTTACGACCCGCTGAGCACCGACCTCACCACCGGACTGCGCACCCCGTTTCAGAACAATACAATCCCGAACAGCCAGTTAAGCGGCATAGGATTGCAACTGGCGTCGTATTATCCGCTTCCCAATCTGCCGACGCCCTATTACGGAGCCCCGAATTACGCGTTCACGGGAAGTTTCCCCAATCGCGGCGATCAGAGATTGTTCAAGTTGGATCACGAATTCACCCCATGGTTCCGGGGCTCGGTATCTTACGTTCATCAGAAGACCTTTGAGACCGACTACCCCAATAATATTTTCCCGAACGTGGCAACTCCGGATCAATCCTACTGCTGCGATAGGAAAATCGATGCCACGCAGGCCAACGCGACGCTGACGCCCGACGCAACCACTGTGATCGCGTTCCGTTGGGGATTCAATCGCTTTTACTCGAGGACTACGCAAGAGAGCGCGGGTTTCAACCTCACCTCGTTGGGGTTGCCGCAATTGGCGAGCATCACGCCTAATACTGCGTTCCCGGGTATTGCGCTGGGGTCGAATCTCACTTCCTGCACCTATTCATCGACAAATACCGATTTTGCCAATTTTGGCGGCGGCTGCGCTAATCAAGACGTCTACTACTCGCGCAGTTTCAACAACACCATTTCCAAATCTCATGGACGCCACAGTTTAAAAGCCGGCTTCGAGTTCCGCACGCTTCACGATGCGGGAACGCCCGCCGCCGGCCCCACGAGTCTGGGCTTTACCGATGTGTTTACGCGTGCGAATCCGGCCTCGGCGACTGCCGGAACGGGAAGCGATATAGCGACCATGCTGCTCGGCTATCCGACGAGCGGGCAGATGTCGGTAGTATCCAACTTCAATGACTTTATCCGTTACTACGGAGGATTCCTTCAGGACGACTTCCGTGTCACTCCCAAGCTCACGGTGAACTTCGGCGTTCGCTTTGAGTACGAGTCGGGCGTGCAGGAAGCCGGTAATAAATTGATTACCGGATTCAGCCCCACCGTCGTCAACCCATTGTCCTCGTCGGCCCTGCAAGTTTTGGGCGGTGTGTCCTATGCCGGAGTGGGCGGCAATCCGACGCAAACCGGTAACGCCTTGTCATTCAAACCTGGACCCCGCTTCGGATTCGCCTATGCGGCGGATAAGAACACGGTGATCCGCGGAGGCTACGGCATCTTCTGGGTTCCCACGTTCTTCAGTTTCCAAAATGCGATCGGGTACTCTCAAAGCACTTCCATCATCGCGTCCACCAACGGCAATAAGACGCCAGCGGTTACGCTCGCGAATCCCTACCCGAGCGGACTCTTGCAGCCGACGGGAAACTCACTCGGATTGCTTTCGGGTGTTGGCCAGGCCATCACTGTTTTTGACCCGAACACGACTTCCGCAGGGTACGTCCAACAATACTCGCTGGAGGTCCAGCGGCAGGTTCCGGCGGGATTCGTCCTTACGGTGGGTGCGCTGGGTTCCCACTCGCTTCATTTGCTCGAGTCGGTCAGCAGTTCGTCGATTGGCCAGAATATAGATCAACTCAACCCTTCGTACTTTTCACTGGGATCGGCACTCACGCAAAGCGTCGCGAATCCCTTTTATGGCAATGGCGGCGTAGGAACGGTGGGCACGGCAACCGTAACCCGCGCTCAATTGCTGTTGCCGTATCCCCAATACACTTCGGTGACGCTAGCCAATTCCAACACCGGAACCGCCCGCTATTACTCGTTCTATTTCCGTGCGGAGCGAAGGTTCTCTCACGGGCTCAGCCTGCTGGCATCTTATACATGGTCGCGCAGCATGGACGATCTGATTGGACAAAGCGGCGCGGGCGCCAGCCAAATCGTGGCTGCAACCGGTCCGCAAAATGCCTACAATCTCAATGGCGAATGGAGTTTGTCTACCTTCGATGTGCCGAACCGGTTCAGCACGGCCATCACATATGAGTTGCCCTTTGGAAAAGGAAAGCCTTTTCTGCACGACAATCGCATCCTCGACTACGTCGTCGGTGGATGGTCGGTGAATTCGTTTGGCGTCATTCAAACCGGATACCCACTCAACGTTACGCAGACCAACAACAACAGCGTGATCGGCGCCGCGGTTCAGCGGCCGAACGCGACGGGTATTTCGCCGGCGACATCCGGCTCGACCGATGACCGGCTCAACGACTGGCTCAACGCGGCGGCATTTTCGTCGGCTCCGGCCTACACGTTCGGCAACACCAGCCGCTTCCTGAACGTCCGCGGCCCTGGACTGTTCAACTTTGACGTGTCCCTCTTCAAGTCTTTCACCATCAAAGAGCGTGTCAAAGCGCAGTTCCGGGCGGAGGCGCTCAACGTCACAAATACCCCGTATTTCAGCACCCCCAACACGAACATCAGCAGTTCTTCTTTCGGAGTGATTACCAGCCAGGCTAACTTTCCCAGGCTGCTTCAAGTCGGACTGAGAGCCACTTTCTAGGAAACGGCATGCGGAAAAAGCCTCGAACATTTCTGCGGTGCGCGCTACTGGCGGCGACGTTGCTCCTCCTCGGCACGTCACCGCCCGCCGCGAGGGCTCAATCTTCTGCTCCTTACATCGTCGAATGGGTCTACAAGGTGAAGTTCGGCCATCAGGAGGAATTCTGGAAAATCTTTCAGAAATATCAAATTCCGGTGCTGAACAAGGAAAAAGAAATCGGAAATGTGTTGCGGTACGAGGTTTTTCGGCCTGGACTTCACACCAGCGAAGATCATCGCTGGGATTACCGCATCGTCATTTACTACAAGGACGCTGCTTCGTCTTCCGGTGGCGGTGCAATCGAAAGGAAGCTGTTTCCGGATCAAGCGGCTTTAAAGCGTGAGGAAACGCGACGGTGGGAATTGACGGAAGTTCATTGGGATCTGCCGATCCGGCAGATCGATCCCAGCGCGCCCGCGGAATTAGAATAGTTCGGGAAATGCCATGAAAAGAAACTTGTCGATTACCCTTTTCGCCGCAGTGACCCGGGCATTGAGTCTGGGGCCGCTGACATTGCCCGCGCATGCGCAGATCGCAGTGAAAAATCAAGGGTTCGTTCCCTTCAGCGACGAGCCGATCAACTACCGCTCCGAAAATCTGACCGACCCCGTGGCGAAACTGCAACGGCAGTTGGAGCGCGGTCAGGTGAGTCTGGATTACGAACCGAAACATGGCTATCTGAAGTCGGTTCTGGAAAAGCTCGCGATCCCGATCGATTCGCAGACGCTGGTTTTTTCGAAAACCAGTTTTCAATACAAAAAGATTTCGCCGCAGTTGCCGCGCGCGCTGTATTTCAACGACGACGTATACGTCGGTCAAGTTCACGACGGCAAAGTTCTCGAGTTCGTGGCCTTCGACGCCTTGCAGGGAGCTATCTTTTATATCCTAGACGAGCGCAAAACCGACCATCCTGTATTCCAACGCGCAGAACTGGATTGCACGCAGTGTCATGTCGCCGCGGGGACCAGAAACGTTCCCGGCGTGCTGCTCCGGTCGATTTTCACCACACCGACCGGCACGCAGGCCGCGAAGAGCGGAGCCTTCATCACGGGCCACGAAAGCCCGTTGAGTGAACGTTGGGGCGGTTGGTACGTGACCGGTACGCACGGCAGCGGGACTCATATGGGGAACGTGGTCGTAGAGGACCAGGAACACTCCGAGCAACTGGATCGGGCAGCCGGCGCCAACGTCGTCGATCTGTCCCAACGAATCGATACCTCGGCGTACCTGATCCCTGACAGCGACATCGTCGCGCATCTGGTTCTCGCGCATCAAACGCAAATGCACAACCTGATCACGCTCACGAACTATCAGACCAGGATCGCGCTCTTCAACGCGAAGGAACAGGAGGCGGCGCGGAACAGGGGTGCGGATCAGGTCTCATCGAAGCTCGCTGCGAAGCCCCTTCCGTATAAGGCGCCGTCAGACGACGTTCAAAAGCAGTACGAAGCTCCGGCCGAGGAACTCGTACGCTACCTGCTGTTCGCAAACGAAGCCCGGATCGAGGAGCCGATCAAGGGAACCTCCGGATTCGCGGAGGCGTTCGCCGCGCGCGGCCCCCGCGACGCGAAAGGACGTTCGCTGCGCGATTTCGATTTGCACACGCGGATCTTCAAATATCCATGCAGCTACCTGATTTATTCGGAGTCTTTCCAGGCCATGCCCGAGCCGGCTAAGACATACGTGTACCATCGGCTTTTTGAAATCCTGACCGGCCGCGATCAGAGCCCCGTGTTCGCGCGCCTAACCGGAGAGGATCGTCGAGCTATTTTCGAGATCCTGCTGGCCACGAAGCCAGGCCTGCCCGAAGAGTGGAGCAAGTACAAATTTCAGGCCGACCGAGGGGGAGCAGTCCGGGATGAAGCTGTTCCGGATCGCCCTTAGCAAGTGAGTAGTGTTTGACGCTTTTAGAAAATTAGGACAAAGAAAGGAATGATCGCATGAATGATTTTTCGATTCGTCACCTTGGCATTGCGGCTATTATCGTCAGTCTGGGCTCACCCCTCGTGGCTCAATCGGTCGCAACCCAAGCTTTGGAAGGACGCTGGGACGCGACGCTGACCAACAACGGCGCCGTGATTCCCTTCCGCCTGGATATTTCGGGGAGCGGGCCTAGCCTGAAAGGAACTCTGTACAACGGTGAGGATAAGGAATTCACAACGAAAGCATCGTTCGAGAACGGCACGTTGGTGCTGAATCTGGAACACTACCTCACCAAGATCACCGCGACCCAGAAAGACGGAAAGCTCGTCGGCAAGGTCGAAATGCGGGGCGACAAGGGACCGGAAGGAAGTCCGTTCGTGGCGAAGCGGTACGTTCCCGCCACCGTTTCGGCGACGGATGTGCCCTCCATCGACGGCCAGTGGATCGTGCCGTTCGATAGCGCGAAAGGCGAGAAGGCGTGGCGCTTCATTGTGAAACAAAAAGGCGCCGAGGTTTCCGCCGCGATTCTTCGCGTGGACGGCGACACCGGGGCCCTCACCGGGACCTACCGCGACGGAAAGTTCGTCCTGAGTCATTTCGACGGCTCGCGTCCATACCTTTTGGAAGTGACCACGGGGAACGACGGCACGCTATCTCTTGATCAAAAGGGCGGTGGTCCGCGACAAGGCAAGCTGGTCGCATATCGTCCCGAAGTTGCGATTGCAAAGGGCCTGCCGGAACCGTCCGACTATATCAAACACACTACACCGCGCGATCCCAGTGAAGTTTTCGCGTTCAGTATGCCGGATGTGAACGGCAAGGTGTTGTCTAACGAAGACCCGAAATTCAAGGGCAAGGTGGTGTTGGCGATCGTGACCGGCACGTGGTGCCCGAACTGCCACGACGAAGCGCAGTACCTGGTCGAGCTGTATAAGAAATATCGAAGCCGCGGATTGGAGATTGTGGCGCTCGACTTCGAAGAACCGGAGCAGCAGGAAGATCTGGCGCGTGTTCACGCGTTCACCAAGCAGTACGGCGTCGAGTACACCTACCTGATCGGAGGAGCGCCGGCCGAGATGTGGGAAAAAGTTCCGCAACTGGTAAATCTCAACACTTGGCCGGCGACGGTTTTCATTCGTCGCGATGGACGCGTCGACCACGTCCACGCGGGATTTGCCGCACCCGCAAGCGGTGGGTTCAACGATCAATTGAAGCAGGAATTCACCTCGACCATCGAACGTTTGCTGGCCGAGAACACCAAATCCCTCTCCGCTTCCGCGAAGGTCCAATGATAGGATCCCCGTCAAAAGGGATGGCTGTTGTGCGCCGGTCTATTTCCAAGGCCGGCGCATCGCCGCTTTCGAGCAAGCCCGGGTTAGCCTGCGTCGTTCTGGTTTGGGCGATCTTTTGCCCACGAGTGTTCGCCCAAACGAACGTCGTTAGTTTCGGCCCCGCGAAAACAGTTGCCGCCAAACCTGGCGAGACGGTAACGGCCCCGCTTTATATCAAAGTCACGCCGGGCTATCACGTGAACAGCAACGCTCCCGCGGATCCCTTCTTAATTCCGCTTCGGCTGACATGGAATCCAGGACCACTCGAAAGCGTCGAAGTAGTATTCCCGAAACCGCAAATTGAAAAATATGGATTTTCCGAAAAGCCTCTCTCCGTCTTCAGCGGCGACTTCGAAATCGTGACGAAATTCAAGATCGCCAGCTCCGCGGCTCTCGGCGCGGGTGCGATTACCGGGAAGTTGCATTATCAGGCCTGCAACGACAAGATGTGCCTGATTCCGAAGACCGTCGAGGTGACCTTGCCGCTCGAGATTGTGAAATGAAATTACACCGAAATATACATGACGGCGTCGTTTGGAGACGGCGCCATTTGGCGGGTTGCATGCGAAGCGTCGCACCGCTCATCCTGTTGATCGTCGCGCCCGCGTTTAGTTTTGCCCAGGGGGCGGGGGGCACGATGACTGCGCCCGACGTGAAATCGTCGAAGCCCGCTCCGCGCACAGCCGACGGTCATCCCGATCTGAGCGGCTACTGGAAGGGCACGCGGGATACGAAACCCGTTGGGAACATCGCGAAAGATCTTCCTGGCTTGAAGCTGCCCTTGACCCCTGCCGGCGAAGCGGCGTGGAAGCACAATACCACGGGGACGATCGATCCTGAGAGTCTGTGCGTCATCGGTGGCATTCCGCGCCATAACGCGAGCGGCCTCGCCTTCGAAGTGCTGCAAGGCGCAAATAAGGTGGCGTTTCTTTACTGGTACAGCTACTACCGTCTCATTCCCGTGGACGCCAATCGCAAGCATTCCGAAGATCCGGACCCGTCGTTCTTCGGAGAGGAACTCGGTCGTTGGGAGGGCGACACTCTCGTGGTAGATTCCGTCGGCTTCAAAGAAGACAAAGTATGGGCGGATGAGAATGGCAGCCCGCATAGCGACGCTTTGCACGTCCTGGAACGCTGGACGCGTCCCGATTACGACCACATCCACGTCGAAACGTTGATTGAAGATCCCAAGTTTTATACCAAACCCTTTCCCTATTCCAGAACCTGGGTTGCGGGGAAACCCGGCGAGGAGGTTCACGAATATTCCTGCAGCGAAAACAACGTCGATCGCGATCATTTGGGATTTGGGCCCGGCCCGATTCGTGCCGATGGCAGTCGGGGCTTTGAACAACTGAAGCCGTTGCCGCCGCCTTTAGTTCCGCCCGAAAAGAAGTAGACAGTGCCCGATCCCAAGGCCGCGCGCTGAAGATTTGACGGCCGGGATCACTTCCAAGAAAGAGGACAGCTTATCCATGGCCGATGAACCGTTACAACAGACTGCTTTAGGCGATGTCGCGGCGAGACAACTCGCGAACGCCACCAAGACAGCCCCCCAGATGGGGCGAATCACGCCACGTTGGTTGACGCATTTGCTCCAGTGGGTCCCCGTGGAGGCCGGCATCTACCGCCTCAATCGGGTGAAAGACGAATCCAGAGTCACAGTCGATTGCTCGGACCGTGACGAACGAGTACTGCCGCAGACCTACGTCGACTACGAGGAGCATCCGCGTGAATACATGCTCAGCGCCGTCAACACCGTTGTCGATATCCACACGCGCGTTTCCGATCTTTACAGCGTTCCTTACAACCAGATCACCGAACAACTGCGGCTGACGATCGAGATCATCAAGGAGCGCCAGGAAAGCGAGCTTATCAACAACCGCGAATACGGGTTGCTGCATAACGTTTCCGAAAAGCAGCGAATCAAGACGCGCAAAGGCCCTCCGACGCCCGATGATCTCGACGAACTTATCACTCGTGTTTGGAAGGAGCCGGGCTTCTTTCTGGCCCACCCGGCCGCGATTGCCGCGTTCGGACGTGAATGCACCCGGCGCGGTGTGCCGCCGCCGACCGTGTCGCTGTTCGGCTCGCAGTTTCTGACGTGGCGCGGAATTCCGCTGGTGCCTTCCGATAAGATCGGCGTAGACGGCGGCAAGAGCAGCATCATTCTTGTCCGCACGGGCGAACGACGGCAAGGCGTGGTCGGGCTCTATCAGCCCAATCTCCCCGGCCAGCAAAGTCCGGGACTTTCGGTCCGCTTCATGGGGATCAACCACAAGGCGATTGCCTCCTATCTTGTGTCTCTGTACTGCTCTTTAGCCGTGCTCACCGAGGATTCGCTGGGCGTACTCGATAACGTCGAAACGGACAAATATCATGAATACAAGTGGGCGTGATCCTGGTCTTCATGGAAGTCCCGAAAACCTGCCGCATGGATGGCCGGACGTGGACACTCTGGCCCACCTGGCAAATCAATTCTTTTCCGTGGGACCAGGCCAAGACGCTGGGGCCCGCCCTGGCGCCGCGCCCGTCGATCTGAATTCCATTCCTCACGATTTGCGGGGGGAAGGTCCGCTCGCCAGTTCGACCCCCTCGCCGGTCGGTTTGCCGGGAGAGGCGGAGCTGAAAGCTCTTTTTGAAGCGATGCTTCCGTCCCCAGCCGCACCTGTGCCCACCGATTTGCAAGGCGTTCCGAGTTTGCCCGCTACCGGCGTGCCATCGTTTTACTTCTTGGAGCACGCCAATTTCGGACCGGCGAGCTCCGAACCCAGAATCGAAACCAAATCAGGCCACGTGCAAACGCCGCAGCAGGGCTTCAGCGCGCCCTTTGATGTCGGCCTGATTCGTCGCGATTTCCCGATTCTCGAGGAGCGCGTAAACGGACGGCCGTTGGTGTGGCTGGATAATGCCGCGACGACACAGAAGCCGCAATCCGTCATCGACCGGCTGAAGTATTTCTACGAGCACGAAAACTCCAACGTCCACCGCGCTGCGCACGAACTGGCGGCTCGGTCCACGGATGCGTACGAAGGCGCCCGCGAGAAAGTGCGGGGCTTTCTAAATGCGTCGTCTACCAAGGAGATCGTCTTCGTTCGTGGCGCGACCGAAGCGATCAATTTGGTGGCGCAAACCTGGGGGCGGCAGAACATCGGCAAAGACGATGAGATCGTCATCAGTTGGTTGGAGCACCACGCCAACATCGTACCGTGGCAACAAATCGCGAATGAAAAAGGAGCGCGCTTACGTGTCATCCCCGTGGATGACAACGGCGCATTGTTGCTGGATGAATACGGCAGGCTGTTGGGGCCCAAGACCAAGCTGGTGTCGTTCACGCACGTCTCCAACGCGCTCGGGACCATCACGCCCGCGAAGCAAATCATCGAATCCGCGCACGCGGCCGGCGCGAAAGTTCTGCTCGACGGAGCGCAGGCCGTTTCGCATATGCCGGTCGATGTTCAGGATCTGAATCCCGATTGGTACGTGTTTTCCGGTCACAAGGTTTTCGGACCCACGGGAATCGGCGTGCTGTACGGAAAAGAAGCGTTGCTGAACGAAATGCCGCCGTATCAAACCGGCGGCAACATGATTAGCGACGTTACGTTCGAGCGATCGCTGTTTCAGCCGGCGCCCGGTCGATTTGAGGCGGGAACAGGGAACATTGCGGATGCGGTCGGACTCGGTGCGGCGATCGATTACGTCAACAAGATCGGGCTCAGCCCGATCGCCGAATATGAACATCAATTGCTGCTCTACGCAACGCGATTCCTGAAAGAAATTCCCGGCTTGCGCTTAATCGGAACCGCGCCTGAGAAAGCCGGGGTGCTTTCGTTCGTGATTGAAGGCCAGCGGACGGAAGACGTCGGATCGGCTTTGAATCGTGAAGGGATAGCTGTGAGATCGGGGCACCATTGCGCCCAGCCCATTCTGCGGCGTTTTGGAGTGGAGAGCACGATTCGTCCATCGCTGGCGTTTTACAATACTTGCGTCGATATAGACGCATTAATTGCGGCGCTGCTCCGACTGACCAGCTACCGGACGTAGAGCGCCGAATTGACTCCGGGAGAAAAGATAATTGCATCATGCACGCAGCGAGGCAGAGTATGAGATCTAAATTAATGATTCTAGTTGCGAGTGTGGGCTCGCTGGCAATACCGGCAGCAGCCCACCATTCCTTTGCGGCCGAGTTCGACGGCAACAAGCCGATCCGCATTGAAGGAACTTTGACGAAGATCGAATGGACCAATCCGCATTCGTACTTCTATTTGGATGTCAAAGACGACAGGGGAAACGTTGCCACCTGGGGCTGCGAAGGAGCCAACCCGGGTCAACTGACGAGGCGAGGTTTCAAACGTGGTGACATTAGACTCGGCGATAAACTCATCGTCGATGGCTACGCCGCCAAGGACGGTTCCCATCTCATGGATGCTCGGCGAATCTATTTGAATGGAAAACCAATTTTCGGCGGCTCCGAAGGAGACGGCGGGCCCGGCGGGCAGTAGGCGGAAATCGCCGGAGCGAAAGGGCGGGCGGTTTTCGAAGGATGCTGATCTAAGAATAACGCCCTCTTGGTTCCGGGGCGGTTTCGTGAGACTAAAATCACTTATGAGTTTACATATCGAAGAGAGCACGAGCGAGGAAGTATCCGTCCTGACGCTCAGGGGACAACTCACGTTCGGGGACGCTGACGGTATCCGCGATAAAATTCTGGCGCTGGCCGCGGCGGGCCATTCGAGGATCGTGATCGATTTGACAAACGTCTTCTATATCGATTCCACTGGTCTTGGCGCGCTCGTGAGCGGCTACACGTCGCTCCAGAAAAAGGAGGGCACACTCAAGTTAGTAAATCCCAACAAGCGTAACCTGGAATTGCTGCTGGTGACGCAGCTCCACAATATATTTGAAGTGTTCGATCGAGTCCAAGACGCCGTAGATAGCTTTTATCCCCACCGCGAAAGCAAACGCTTCGACTTCTTGACCTTCGCCAAGAAGTCCTCGGCTGAGGCGGCCGCGTGCGGGAGCAGCCTTCAACCCAAATCAATCGCAGATGAAACGAGGTCTTCTGGGGGCAACGACACCGGGCATTGTGCCGGTTTGCGCGGAGGAGAACAAGCCCTGGAAATTAAACACGAAACCCGGGCGGGCTGGTGCGTCGTCAGCGCCAGCGGCAGGGCGGATGGACTGACGGCCGATGACTTTGAAAAGGCCCTTACGGGGGCGGCGCAGGTAAATGAGAGGGTCGCTGTCGATTTGTCAACGTTGGATTACATTTCGAGCGCGGGTCTGCGGGCGCTGCTGAATGGCGCGCGTGCGGCGCAATCACGCCACGGAGAATTTGTGCTCTGCTGCCCGCGTCCCGCCGTCAACAAGGTTTTTGAGATCAGCGCTTTCCCCGATATTATTAAAATTCAGGATAAGTTGCCATGCTGACTCTGCTCGAAGAGATCGTACTGCTTACGGTCGACGAAAGGACCGGCAAGCTTCGTTCTCCCAACGGCGCCTCAACCGGCTATGCGCTGGCTGGCGCCTTGTTTTTCGATTTGGCCTTGGCCAGGAGAATCGACACAGGCACTGAGAACATCCAGGTGATTGATGCCACTCCCACCGGAAATGCTATCACTGATTACTTTCTCACTGCTATGGCCAAGCGCAGCGGGCCGACCACGGTGCGCGAATGGATTGAAACGGCGTACCTCGAGCGTGAGCACCTCGAGAAGGAGGCTATCGCATCATTGATCCAGCGCGGGATTCTGCGACACGAGAAGACTAAATTGCTCTGGGTGATCGATGTGGACCGCTTCCCCTTAGTGAACGATCGGCCGCAGCGTCACGTCAAACTTCGTTTGGCCGAAACTATTCTGACCGACACGATTCCGGAAACCCGAGATATTATGCTGTTGTGCTTGGCCAAGGCCTGCCACGTTCTTCCGTATATCTTGAGCTCAGAGGAGATCGAGGCGCGCAGCCAGCGCATCGACACAGTGTGCCGGCTAGAAACAATCAGCCGTGAAGTCACCGAGGCCATCACTTTCCTCGAAGACCTGAATTTGGCAGGGGCGGGATGAGCCGATTCCCGTTCACCGAAGAACTTGGCACGTTGCTCGGTAGGTTGATTTCAGGCGCTCTCTGAAGTGAAAGCCGTTTTGAGGAAGTTTACTTGATCGAGCAGTAGGCCTGCATCTCGACGCAAGCTCAGCGCGGGCGAAAAATGGAGGCCAAGGTTGTGGCATTTTCCACTGAGCAAACATAAGGAGATCGTGTACAGAGATGCAACTTTATTGTCGGAATGCGATTTTGATGGGAATCATGACAGCATCGGTGCTGTGCGCGTTCGCTCAGCAGGGCGCACCACCGGTAACAACGGCGCCTTTGGCCTTTAAGGTGGAGTGGGTTCGTCCTGCCAATCAGGAAGACACCAAAGTGCGCTATACGCCGGTACAACAGAATGTCGCCGATCCCAACGTGATCATGACATTTTATGGAAAAGCGGCGAAGCAGATTCTGACCACGGGCGCGCCGGGCAGCAAGGAGACGCCCTACGGAGTGTGGACCGGAACGGCGGAGGGTCCATTCGCGGTGACGTTTAAGCTGAAGGACCGTTATGTGGACATGACGGGACTGGCGAACGTTCGCTGGTTCACAAAAACTTCCGGCTTTCACGTGATCCGGCCCGTGATAAAGCTGGCCAATGGAAATCTGCTCGTGGGGGACCTGACGTTTGAATCGATGGCAAAGCTGAGCGTGCACGAATTTTCCTTGTTAAACATTCGCTGGATCAAGCTGGATACGGAACGCGTGGTGACGGTTCCTCCCGGCTCGGTGTCAGGGAATCCGAACATGGGGATTTGGGTCACGAACCCGGACCTAAGCAAGATTGACGAAATTGGCTTTGTGGAATTGATTCCGGGCAGCGGCCACGGCCAGGGCGGCTACATTCAACTGGGCGGCATTGAAGTGAACGGGAAAACGGCGGCGCGCTAGCTGTTGATCGAATCTGACGTACGACGACCAAGACTATTCAGAAACTCCTCTCGGTCAAAGTGTCTTTGTGAATACCGCGGACGTTTTTGTTTGTGCGTATCCTTCCCGCAAGTAAAAGCGGTGTGCTTTTTCGCGTTCAAGCCGCGAAAGTACGACCACGCTCTTGAGTCCCCTTAATCGAGCCCACTGTTCCGCACATGCAACGAGGTGGCGTCCAATCCCTTCGCTGCGTGCCTTGCTCGAAACCACCAGCCCGCCAATTTCAGCACGCAGCCCCGATTGCAGATGATAAGTTTCCCTGACATCGATCCAACCCACGACCTCTCCAGAGAGACACGCCACATAGACGATATGATCCACCCGCTGCATCAGAACTTCGATGCGCTGCTTCATCAAGCCCGAATCTACGGGATAACCAAGCTCCGCGGTCAAACTCGCCGCCGCAGCGGCATCGTTGCATGTGATTTCGCGTATGAGCAGTTCGCCGAGCATCATTTTCGCGAGGGACTTCTATTCAAGGCTTCGGGCTGGTACATCCGCAGGTTTTGCAAACTCGTCGGAATATCAAGCAGAGCCTACCTTAATGCAGCCCATGCCAATCCGTCCGGACCCTTGCCGGTCTTGAGCTCATGGTCGAATGTCATGGTCTTTAAGTTAATGGCGGCGATGCCGTCTCGTGAATTCAGCGTGGTGTAAGCGTGCTGGCCGTCCGGCGCGATAACCACGCCTTCCGAATTGCCCGGAAGCGAGATCCTTTTCAATTCTCTGCGAGCCGGCGCATCGATCACCAGCAATTCTTCACTCCGGATGTCCGGTACAAGCACATACTTGCCGTCGGGTGAGAACTTGATCCGATTCGCGGCCTTCGTCGAGGGGATCGTTTGCACGATCTTTCTATCGAGAACATTGATGATCGAGATGCTCCCTTGCTGTGCGTTTGCGACCCATAATTCCTTGCCATCCGGAGAAAGATCGAAGCCCTCGGAACGGGGACCAACAGCCACGGTGTCGATATTCCAAAACGATGGCGCCGGACCTCGGCCGCCGCTTGCGTTCGGCCCAGGACGAGCAAGCGGCGCGGCTGGCTGTTCAATGAAGCTCACGGTCGCCGATCCGTCGTCTGACGTAAACACCGTCTTCAGATCTTTCGACACCAGCACCATGTGCGTGCGATTCTTGCCCGTGCCCATCACCCAATCGATTTTCTGCGTTACAGGAT
>Ga0364873_10037_pt1 | contig 82582 bp, 79 predicted proteins | sample ExccelAu500001D3_2_FD_206928 | JGI IMG/M metagenome (GOLD analysis project Ga0364873, IMG submission 206928) | Enriched cells from Trout Bog Lake Hypolimnion, Wisconsin, USA - BchlTB.Aug07.5000.01.D3 | ecosystem: Environmental > Aquatic > Freshwater > Lake > Hypolimnion/Profundal zone | place... | reverse complement strand
CTATAGAGTTGGTGTATTATAATACAAATCCTTTATACAGCTATAATTGCGGTGTTTTTACTGAACACCCGCTGTCTGAAAAGTGGTTCCTGCACAGTGGCCTGTTTTATACAGAAAAAGGATTCAGGGGATTTGTTACTCCTCCCAATTATACAGGAACTCACTTAAATTATATCGCTGTTCCATTGTTACTGGGATTTAAATCAACAGATATTGCCTCCTTTATGATAGGGCCTGATCTGAATTACCTGGTAAATGCAAAATATATCAATAAAAAGAATGGTTATCATCAGGATATTACGGGCAATTTTACAAAATTTGATCTGGGGCTGGATCTGGCAGTAAAAATCAATTTATCTCACAGATGGGGAATGGAATTCCTGTATTGTTATGGACTGACAAAAATCGAAAAGACTTCAGTTTATGTAAACGGTCAATATATTGGTAGTAATATAATTGGGAAAAACCGTGTTTTTCAGTTTGATGTATGCTATAATTTTGGAAAATAAATTTCCATACACTTATTCTTCCTTATCCTTTAAATTACTTACCAGTCCAATCCCTGTAAAAAAGAAAATTGCCCCTACTACACCAGAGAAAATAATAGTTTTGATATTTTTTTCACCGCCTCCCCCATTCATAAAACTAACCCCGGCATAAATTAGTCCAAGTATCCCTAAAACAGATAAAATAATTCCCATTACACGTTTTTCCATATCTTTTTTTACAAGGTATACAGAGAAAACTGCTTTACAACAGTTTAACCCAGTAAGCTGTGAATCTTGCAAACAAATACAGAAAGAATGCAATAATTGATTACTGTTTAATCTATCCCCTCTGCCGGAATATGTTGTGCCTTATCCTGCAGTTCCGCTAATTTTTCTTTACCATAACTGAGATTGGTGATGACCACAAACAAAACCGGTACAATAAATATAGCCAATCCGGTTGCAGCGATCATACCACCTAAAACCGTCCAACCAATGGTATTCCTTGCTACCGAGCTTGCACCACTTGCCAGGGCAAGGGGCAATACACCCAGTATAAAGGCAATAGATGTCATTAAAATAGGGCGCAGACGCAGTTTTACTGCTTCCAGCGTAGCAGGCACCACAGGTATGCCGCGGTCTACCCGCTCCTTGGCAAACTCCACAATTAAAATCGCATTCTTGGCAGATAATCCGATTAGGGTAATTAACCCGATCTGTGCATATACATTATTGGATAAGCGGGGTATTAAAGTCAATGCAAGGATTGCACCAAATACACCAATGGGCACAGCCAGTAATACGGAGAAAGGAACGGACCAGCTCTCATATAAAGCAGCCAGGAACAGGAATACAAACAAGACGGACAGTGCAAAAATATACACTGCACTGGAGCCGGATTTAATTTCCTGTAAGCTAAGCCCGGAAAACTCATACCCATATCCTTCCGGTAAGTACTGTTCTGCAGTTCTTTTCAAAGCTTCAATAGCCTGCCCGCTACTGAAACCCTGTTTGGCAGTACCATCTATTTCTGCACTACGGTAAATATTGAAATGTGAAATCAGCGGGGCACTCTCGGTAATTTTATAACTTACTACTGTACTCAACGGAATCATCTCCCCTGCCATATTTTTTACATAGTACTGACCTATATTTTTAATGTCACTTCGGAAAGAAGAATCAGCCTGGGCTACCACATAGAAGTTTCTGCCATAAATATTCAGCTGATTGATATAAGTACTGCCCATATACATCTGCATGGTATTGTACACATCCGTAATATTCAATCCCAGTTTCTTGCATTTATCTCGGTCCACTATTACCTGGTACCCCGGTGTATGCGCAGAAAAGAACGTGAAGGCATTGGAGATTTCAGGTTGCTTATTAACTGCAGCCACAAAACCATTGACCACTTTTTCAAAGGTTTTGATATCGTCATTCGACTGCCGCTGTTCTATCTGTATACTAAACCCGCCGGCATTACCCAATCCGGGTACTGCAGGTGGTGGTATTACCACTATTTTGGCTTCTTTAATGACCGAAAACCTTTTGTTCAGTTCAGTCAGCACCCCCATCATCTGCAGGCTTTTTTCCTTACGTTCATCCCAGGGTTTTAACTGCATGAAAATGGTACCACTGTTGGATTTGGAACCCCCGGTAATAAAATTAAGTCCGCCTAAAGCAGAAATATGCGCCACACCCGGAACGTTCATCGCAATCTTCATCATACTATCCAGTACAGTAAGAGAACGGTTGGTGGAACTGGCTTCGGGTAATTCAAATGTTATATATAAACGGCCATCATCTTCTGTAGGTATAAACCCGGTAGGTTTGCTTTTGAAAAGTAATACATCTCCCACTACAATACAAACCAGTAATACCAGGACAAGGGGGGCTTTTTTAATCCATCCTTTTACACCCAGGGTATAACTCAGGGTCATTCTATGGAATCCTTCATCAAACCAATAAAAGAATTTATTGAGGCCGGTTGATTTTTTACTGAGGTTCTGGGGCTTTAATAAAAGCATACACAGTGCCGGTGTTAAGGATAAAGCCACAAAAGCTGAAAGCAACACAGAAATGGCAATAGTAATGGCAAACTGCTGGTACAAACGCCCTACTATACCCGGTATAAATCCTACCGGTACAAATACAGCAGCCAGGATCAGGGCAATGGCGATAACCGGACCGGTAATGTCTTTTAAAGCCCTGCCGGTTGCATCACGGGCAGAATAACCTTCTTCATCAATATAGCGTTGTACCGCTTCCACCACCACAATGGCATCATCCACCACAATACCAATGGCCAGTACAAATCCAAACATGGTAAGCGTATTGATGGTAAAACCGAGCGGTATAAAAAAGATAAAGGTTCCGATAATGGTTACCGGAATAGCCAGCACCGGAATTAAAGTGGAACGCCAGTTCTGCAGGAATAGGAATACCACAAATGTTACCAGTAATAAAGCTATACCCAGGGTCACCACCACATCTTCAATAGATACTTTTACAACAGTAACAGATTCAAAAGGAACGGTATAAGCTACATCTGCAGGGAAATATTTTTTCAGGGATTCCATTGTTTTATACACCCCTTCAGCCGTTGTGAGGGCATTACTGCCCGGAGCCTGGTATACCAGCAGGAAGGCAGAACGGCGGCCATCCACAAAGCTGTTGGCGGTATAACTTACTTTGCCCAATTGTATACGGGCCACATCTTTCAGGTAAACAATACTGTTCTGGGAAGGATTGGAGCGTACTACAATATCTCCGAATTCTTTTTCGGTAGTCAACCGGCTATTGGTAAAAACCGTAAACTCATAGGCTGAATTGGAACTTTGTGGCGGAGCAGCTACAGAGCCGGCAGCTACCTGCAGGTTTTGTTCATTAATGGCATTCTGTACATCATTAACAGTTAAACCCAATTGTGCCAGTTTATCGGTCTGCAACCAGATACGCATACTGAAATTATCTGCACGGCTGAATACATCACCCACACCCGGAACACGCAACAGTGCATCCCTTACGAATATGTTGGCATAATTGTCCATAAACGGGACATTATGCGACCCCTTTGGCGAATAGATAGCCACCAGCATCAGGATACTGGGATTACGTTTAAGGGTGGTGATACCCAGGCGCTGCACCTGTGCCGGAAGGGCAGGTGTGGCAATACCAACCCTGTTCTGAATATCCAATGCCACGATATTGGGATCAGCCCCGATATCCAGTGTGGCAGTGATTGACGACAGACCATTATTGGCACTGTTACTCTGCATATAAGTCATACCCGGCACCCCATTGATCTGTGTTTCAATAGCCGTAGTGGTGGTTTGTTCCACAGTCTGTGCATCTGCCCCTGTAAAATTACTGGTGATCTGTACAGTGGGTGGCGTAATATTGGGGTACTGACTTACCGGCATTGTTAAAATGGCCAGTGAACCCACTATCACAATAACGATAGAGATTACAATGGCGGTAACAGGCCTTTTTAGAAATATATTGGATGAATGCATGATTTTTTGCTGCTTATTTTAAATGAATGACCCGAAAACAGAATTAATTACCCTGTTTGGGTTTGGGTAATCCGACCTGAACGGAGGCACTATCCCTCAGTTTCTGAACTCCTTCTGTCACCACCATATCTCCCTGTTGTAAGCCTGATTTAACTACTATTTTATCATTGATCCTTACACCCAGTACTACTTTATGCTGGGTAACTTTATTATCCTTAATCAGCAGGTACACATAATATTCTCCCAGCTGTTCCAGTACTGCTTTATAAGGTATTAATAAACTGCTGTCACCTGCACTGTGTTTCACTTTAATATTGGTGGTAATACCGGGTTTTAATACCCTGTTGGGGTTGGGGAATACCAGCCTGGCTTTAATGGTTCCGGTTTGCGGGTCTACTGAGCGGTCCAGTAATAGTAAATGGCCGGTATAAGGATGTATGGTTCCGTCGGGCAATACCAGGGTAAAAGTGGAATCCTTTGCCTGTTGCTTTTGGAGGTAGTTAGAAAACAGTGGAATTTCTGCCTGTGTGATGGCTATATCCACCGCCATCGGATCATCAGATGAAATGGTATTCAATAAGGTTTGCTGATACACAGAAGTACCCACTTTCACCTGTGAAATTCCGATTGTTCCATCCAGTGGTGAACTGATTACAGAATATTTTAAGTTGGTCTGTACACCGGAAACATTGGCCTGTGCTGCTTCCACCTGTCTTTTAGCACTCTCCAGGTCGGCCAGCTGGTGGTCCAGCACCTGACGTGCAATGGCATCCTGTTTAGCAAGCTCCAGATAGCGGTCGGCATCCTGCTGGGATTTAGCCAGGTTAGCTTTTGCTACATTCAGGTTAGCTACCGCCTGTTCATAAGCCCCTTTATATTGCTGCTGGTCAATTTCATAGAGTTTCTGTCCTTTATGCACTACCTGCCCGTCCTGGAAATAAATACCGATAATATTCCCGGAAACCTGGGGTTTAATTTCCACCTGGTTCAGGGGGGTAACTGTTGCAGGATACTGATCAAAATAAGTAGCATTGCCGGTTTGTACCTGGTAAACGCCTACCGCTACAGGCAGTGCCTGCTGAACAGGAGGTTTTCCACCACAGGAAGACAGTACGAGCATAATGATGATTGCCCCGGCTGATTGTAAGTTGATTCTCATATATAAGTTCATTTTCCTTTTATTAATATTGTATAATTCCCAATGCTTTCTGTACATCCAGTTTACTGCTCAATACCTGGTAAAGGGCATTGGCATAATTGGATTGCGCACTTCTTAAACTGGTTTCAGCAGTAATCACATCTAGATAGGCTTTGACACCGGAACGGTACTGCACCTGGACGGTATTGTATACTTCAAGGGCCAGATCCAGGTTGTCTTTCAGTACATAATAATCATTCAGGTTGCTTTTATAAGATGCCAGTGCTACCGCATACTGGGTATTGGTATTGATTTTGAAAGCTTCAATATCCCAGTCAATCCGCTTCACCTGCAACTCCGCTATTTTAATATTGTGGGTTCTTTTGGTTCCCTGAAAAATAGGAAATGCCAACTGGATACCGGCATAGGAAACAGGATAATTCTGGTTATATAAATTGGAGAAACTTTCACTCTGGAAATTAAAACTATAGGAGCCGAATGCAGAAACAGAAGGTATAAAACTCCATTTATTGTACATCAGGTTGTACTGGTAAAGCTTTTTCTGGGTTTCGAGTAACTGGTATTCAATCCGGTTCAGGTAATTCAAATTCTGTAAAGTATCCATCAGCGCTGCTTTTTCCATCTGGGTACTGTCGGATACCAGCTGAATTTCCTGTGTACCAGTATACCCCATCTCCTGTTTCAGGTAAACCAGTTTGGCTTTCAGCAGCTCTTCATAAGTCTTTTTCTCAGCTTTGGCATTGTTAAGGGAAATAGTTGCCTGTTTATAATCTATCTTGTCTACCACTCCACCCTTATACTGATTATAAGCATCTTTCAAACTGCGGGTTAAGCGGGTAATATCTTCCTCCAGCAAATCAATTTGCTTATGGGTTAACAAAACATCATAAAAAGCCTTGCTTACGCCCACTGCTATCTCTATTTTATCACTGGTAGTGGTTTGACGTACCTGTTTTCTTACATCATCTTTAGAACGGCTGGCGAGTAATACATCCCGGTTAAAAATGTTCTGGGTTGCTGTAAAACCTGCATTAGAATTATTATAGGTTCCACTTTTTATAAACCCGCCATTGAAATAAGAAGAGGGTAACTGAAAAAAGTTCTGGTAACTGGCTGTAAGATTCAATTGGGGATACCAGTCGGCCAGCTTACTGCTGATCTCATGTTCAGTTATAGCTTCATCCAGGTAAGCCTGCTTTATTAATGGAACATGCTGCAAAGCATATCGGACACAATTTTCCAGGGTTGGCTGTACCGGCAAGCTATCGGAATTAATCTGGGCAGTAACCCGGACTGTACTTATCAGCAAAGCCATACATAGGATTGGAAAATAAAGTGATTTATTCATATAATTGGTACTAAAATATTTTAATAGAAAAGAAGTCATGGGCAGAAAAACGAAATTAATCCTTTCTTAAAATAAAACCATCCCGATTGTACATTTTCCCTGTTATCTTTCAAAGAAATACCCTAATCGGCAGAAAAGTATTAGAATCAATAAATAACTATAAACAGTTTGAACCTGGTATTGTTCAGGATTAATAATATATTTCCTGCCTTGATTAAATAAGTATTTTTTTATTTTTGCAGAGATGGCAACTAATTTATTTAATACCGCAAACAAACCACAGCAGGAAAAAGATACCGAAGTACTGGAAGACCTATCGCATACTTTTAGCCTGATTGTATGGAATGATGAGGTAAATTCTTTTGAGTGGGTAATAGAAACCCTGATTGAAGTATGCGGCCATAATGAGGAACAGGCAGAACAATGTGCCATGCTGATTCATACCAAGGGTAAATATGCAGTGAAACATGGAGAATATGACACATTGAAACCAATGTGCGATGAAATTACCGACCGTGGTATTGGTGCAACCATTGAATCAAATGCCAAAGATCATTAATCAACCCTTCACCAATGGCTTTATTTGCACTAGACGATACATTATGGTTTCCCCCGGTTGATGAAGCTTTACCCGATGGGCTGCTGGCTGTTGGGGGTGATTTAACCAAGGAACGATTGTTAAAGGCCTATTCCAATGGAATTTTTCCCTGGTATGATGGGGAAGTACCTTTATGGTGGAGCCCTAACCCGCGCTTTGTGTTGTTTCCGGATGAGTTGAGAGTAAGTAAAAGCATGAAATCCCTGATCAGGAAAGGGCAATTTCAATTTACCATTAATCAGGCTTTCCCTGAAGTGATTGCCCATTGCAAGGATACGAAACGAAAGGACCAGGATGGCACCTGGATTAAGGATGAAGTACAGAAAGCTTATACTTTATTACATGAGGAAGGTTATGCCCATAGTGCTGAAACCTGGCTGGATGGCCGGCTGGTAGGCGGATTATATGGTATACGCCTGGGTAAGATTTTCTTTGGTGAAAGTATGTTCAGCCTGGTTTCCAATGCCAGCAAATTTGCATTTATTCAGTATGTGGAACAATTGAAAAAGGAAGGAGTGGTGCTGATCGACTGTCAGATACATACCGAACACCTGGAAAGCCTGGGTGCAATGTTTATCATGCGGGAACAGTTTCAGCTATTGCTGGAAAACTATATTTAACATGTTGGTCGTCATATTTTATCCCCATACATGCGCGCTACATCCTGAACAATTTTTTCAAGGTCTTTATCAGCTCCGTTCGCATCATAATTCAGTTTAAGGTTACCACCAAATAATACGGCTACTGTCTGCCATACCGCTGCTGTAAATAAGCCCTTATATTCCTCAATAATTTCATAACAACTGCTGCCGGTCTGCCGGTAAATCAATTTCATCAATACCCTTCCCTGATAGACAGAAAGCTGGGTTACTTTATCAGAAAATTCCTTTTTTAAATCTTTTTCACGGGAATGGATGATCTGTTTACGCTGGTGTTTATCGGTTACATTCACCAGTTTGGCATTGATCTCATTCATAATACGGGAAGAGGCTTTGGCATAGGGATAAGTAACATAAACAGCATTCCGTAAGCGGGTCCATTCCTGCCAGTAACGTGTCTGTTTCCTGTCCAGTTTCTTCTCCACCATCACCGGAGGCAGATTTACAAACGGGATGGTATCCCCATTTGCCATGATATAACCATGTACTACAATCGTGTCATATATTCCGTGTGCCGACTGTGCGCTACTACTGCCGGAAATACAGGAAAACAGGACTATCAATACTACACAGATAATATGTTGTAAAGCTCGCTGCATCTGTTATAAAAGTAAATCCATTCTTTTATATTAATACCTCTTTCCCTTCAGGGTAACCTTAAACAGAAGTTAAAGCTGATTTTTTCAACCGGTTTAGTATGGACATAAAAAATCCGATCGTCATGATAATTACGCCGAACCATAAAATATTGATCCAGGGAAACTCATACACTTTTAAAGTAATCAGGCTGGCCACAGCCCCGCTTTCTTTCACCCCTATTTCCATTTTACCTACTTTGGGGTCCAGTAACTTATTAAACCTTACCACCATACTCTGTTGAGCTACCGTATCAGAAATCAGCCTGGCAGTATTGCCGGCAATGGCAATACCGGGCCTGACAGGATAGATTTTCCCTTCTTTTGAAAATACATTGATATCTAAAAATATGGCCTGTTCGCCAGGGTTAATACGATCTTTTAACTCCAAAGGATTTACAAGTACTTTATTCATAACCATAAAACCATTGCTATAAAATACCGTATCTCCCACTTTTACTTCCCTTGGCCTGTAGGATGCAGTATCGGTTTTATTATTTTCTTCAAAAGCAGAGATATATACAAACACATCTTTATTAAAATAGTGTTTGGAAGAAGGATTGGCGGCAAAGCCTTCCATTCCCTTATTATTTTTTATCAGGTCAGGATAGAGTTTAAAAGATTCCAATCCATCTTTAGATTTAAAGTCAATTTCAAAAAACCTTTTGCGTTCAGCATTATTAAAAGAATCGCTCTGGTAAGTAACGGTATACTTACCCATATCTGTAGGAATTCTTTTGAATAAAGTGATGTTTTCTGCCGGGTCTTCTTTTTTATCTTTCTTAAATACCGCTACACCAGTGGTGTTCTGACTTAAAACCGTTTTACGGGAGGAAGAAACCAGGATACCCAGTAACACCAGTCCGAATCCAAAATGCGCAACTGAAGCACCGGAAGCCTTTAGCTTTCCGTTCATTACAATCCAGATATAGCCTGCATTGGCAACAATGGAATAAACACTGCCGAATATCGCTACATGAATAGCAATTAGGAATCCTATGCCCTGTTTATCATAATGAATCCCTCCGAATATGCTGATCAGGATACTTAATACCAGCGCAATTATTGTTGGTATTAAAATCTTTTTACCAAAATAAGCAGGCACCGTGTCTTTGTATTTAAAATACTGGGTAACAGCAGTAAGGATGCCCAGAATTATGGCTACAAAAATCTGGATCTGGTTATAGGCAAATTCTGGTTCTTCAGGGGGAGCAATATTGGTATTAAAAATTTTATTGAATACGGGTACCGATGTTTTGGCAATAATAATGATGGAAGATAAAAACAATACCAGGGAACCGATAAACATCCAGAATTCCCGGCTATTGGTATTTTCTTCCTTTACAATGGCAGGAATAGACTTGTACCGTATTATAAAGAAGGTTAGAGCAGGTACCAGGAACACCAGTACAAACAAAACCAGCTGCAGGGTCATATCAGAACCGGTAAAAGCATGTACTGAAGTATCGCCCAGTATACCACTCCGGGTAAGGAAAGTGGAATACAATACCAGCACAAAACTCATGATATAGAAAAAATAAGTAGTTCTTAAAGAATGTCCCGTTGCCTTATAAATAATATTGGTATGCAGTCCAGCTACTAAAACCAACCAGGGAACCAGGGATGCATTTTCTACAGGATCCCAGGCCCAGTAGCCACCAAAAGATAAACTTTCATAAGCCCATGCTGCTCCCATCATAATACCTAAACCCAGTATACCTGCAGAAAAAGCAGCCCAGGGAATGGAAGATTTAAACCAGCTATGGTCTTTATTGATGAGACCTGCAAATGCAAAACCAAATGGAACTACCGTAGATGCAAACCCTAAAAACAAAACAGGGGGATGGATCACCATCCAGTAATTCTGTAATAAGGTATTCAGGTCATTGCCTTCGTGCACCCTTGGTAAGGTTAAATAATTGGGATCTGTAAACAGGGGCAGTTCGGGCATATGGTTTCTCCATAAAATAAAAGGATTATTCCCGATCTTAAAATCAAATATATAGAGCCCAATGATCATAGTTACAATAAAGAACTGCGCAAAATTGATGACCATTAATACCGGTGCTTCCCATTTTTTGGAACGCCAGATGATGACCCAACCCAATACACAATGCCAGATGGCCCAGAGTAAGAAACTGCCCGACTGGTCTTCCCATATACAGGCGAGTAAATATTTGGGGGGTAATGACAGGGAAGAATGATTCCATGCAAAAAAGTACTCATGGTAATGATTGGCCACTATAAAATATAAGATCCCGAAAATGGTAAAGATGGATAGGGTTTCCACCAGGAATACGGCCCTGGCCAATTGCATCCAGCTTTGTTTTTCTGTTTCAAGCGTAAGTTTATTGGCTTTAAAATAAGCAAAACTGGCTATCAGGGCAGCTACCAAAGAAAGCAGGGTAAGAAAATGTCCCACCTGTCCGGGTAATAAATGTTCTCCGTTGTATTGCATTGAATTGGTTAAAATGGTTTGCCGCACCTGCCTGTATTATGCGACTTAAAATAAGCGAATGTTCAACCAGGCTGCTTACTGCGTAAGCATAGAACAGCGGTTTTACTGAGCGGTGGTGGTATCTTTTACATTATCCGAAACCACTTTCACATCATCCTTATATTTGGAAGGGCACTTTAGTAAAATGTCTTTACACTCAAAATGATCGTCCTGCATTTTACCCTTAAGTACAATTCGTTCACTTTTTTCCATATCTGTAGGCTTGGTATTATGATACACCACTTTTACAACATTGCCTAAAGTATCTACTGCAGTAAATGCCAGGTAATTGGGATTTTTAACTGCATCATATTCCATTGGCTGGGATTTGTCCAGCTTTGCAATCAGGTTTACAAACTTTCCCTGCTTTTGCTTTGCAGAAGCAATGGTTTCATAAGTGGTTAAATTACCGGTATAACTGATCAGGACAGTAATGGCAGCAGCAATCAAAACCAATGCTATAATATGTGTCTTCTTCATTTCTTATTTTTTCGAACACAAAAGTAGTTGTTAAAACAATAATCAAACATTGATGTTCATCATCTTTTACACAGATTATCCTTTTGTGTAACAAATATTTAGCAAAAGGTTCACAATCGGCTATTTTTGCAGGCATGAAAAGACAATTGAAGACTTATGATTTTATAGTAGTACTGGAAGAACATGCTGCTTATAAATATATTGACTGGATCAGCAGGCTGATGTTACTGATGGCCATGCTCAGTTTTCTTTGGGTTGCTTATTTAAGAATAAACCTGGAAAAAGCAGTGGACCCCGGAGGTATAACCTTTCTGTTAATGTTGATTCCTGTGCTGATAGCTGGCTGGTGGGCTTATTGCTACCGGCAATCTAAAAGGGGTCAGGTGCCTTATTACCGCTTTGGCTTGTTATTGGCTGCCTGGGGATGGTTCTTATACCCTAATGGTGGTTACATATATATCCTGTACCTGGTGGCAGCAATATTGGAAAAACCTGTAAAAATATTACCCGAAGTGGCTTTTGATGCCCATGAAATTGTATTCAATTCCTTCCCTAAGAAAACCCTGCACTGGGCGGATATAAACAATGTGATACTGAAAGAAGGGATACTAACCATTGATTGTAAAAACAATAAACTGATTCAGCGGACCGTAAATGAAGAGATTTCTGATGAAACTGAAAAGGAATTTAACGAGTTTTGTGAAAAAGCCAAGAGGCAGGAGATAGGAGTTGGGAGTTAGGAGATAAGAGTTGGGAGTTGGGAGTTAGGAGTTTTGAGACGGGAGTTATCTTATTTAAATGTTACAAATAAATATTCATGCAGTCAGCCATTAGCCAATCGCCTTACCTTTTATATTCAGACGGAAAGGGAAATATTTTTGAAGACCTTTCCCTCTATGCATTGGGCCGTGCCGGTTGGGATGCATTTCCTGTGGAAACAGAGGATTGGATTGTCTTGCCGGAAGGTGGTAATCTGTATGAACTGCCTGGAAGGCGGGGAATTGGACTGGATGTAATTTCCGGTGAATTGCGCTTATGTGAGAAAGGATGGGCAGTAGCTGCTTTTATCCCTCCTGCTCATACCGGTTTGTTTATTGCCGCTTTTGAAACAGAAAAAGACGCACCTACCCTTCCCTTATTCTGTTATACTGCCGCGGGATGGTATAATGACCAGTTTTATGTGCCAGCAGTACGGATTGAACCGGATATCCGACAGGAATGTGTGGGCTATGATGATAAAAAGATTAAAACCGGTTCGCAACACCTGATAGAAACCTATCCGCATAACCGACTGGTAAAACACCTGATGGATACCTGCTGCAATACCTATCATTGCCCGGCAGCCAGGAATTTTGCTTTATCCCGCTGGGAATGTCCCGTACCTTCTTCACCGGCCTGCAATGCAAACTGTATTGGCTGTATTTCTTTTCAGCCGGAAGAAGAAACTATTGTATCTACGCAGGACAGGCTGACCTTCAGGCCCACTGCAGCAGAAATTGTGGAGTTTACCGTTCCCCACCTGATGAATGCCCCCTACCCAATTGTTAGTTTTGGTCAAGGCTGCGAAGGCGAACCTCTCCTGATGTGGGAAACCATAAGGGAAGCCATTATTGAAATCCGTAAACATACCAAAAGAGGCAGTATCAATATCAATACCAACGGCTCTAAACCGGATGCGGTGAAGGCTTTATGTGAAGCCGGACTGGATAGTATCCGTGTCAGTACCAATTCTGCCCGTAAAGAAATATATACGCCCTATTACCGCCCAAATAATTACCAGTTTGAAGATATTGTGGAAAGCCTGAAAGTGGTACACCGTTTCGGTGGCTGGAGCAGTATCAATTATTTTGTTTTCCCGGGTATGACTGATACGGAGGCAGAATATGAAGCCTTACGAACCCTGATCCGGGAAACCGGACTGCGTATGATCCAATGGAGGAATTTTAATATTGATCCTGATTGGTACCTGGGTCAGATAGGGGTTACAGAAACCGGTGATATGCTGGGTATTAAACAAATGATGAGTTTGATACGGGATGAGTTTCCTCAATTGAAATTTGGTTATTTCAATCCACCAATGGAAAGGATCAAAGGGAATTATGACCTGGATTATGCACATTATTAATTTTGTAACCTTTGAGCCTGAATATTATCCTGTTTCTCTGCCTGGTTGCTTTTGCTGCCGGTTTTGTTGATGCTATTGTAGGTGGGGGCGGATTAATCCAGTTACCTGCTGCATTAATATTACTTCCCGGCTTCCCGGTTGCAGCGGTAGTGGGTTCCTTAAAAATACCTTCCTTCAGCGGAACAGCCTTTGCCGCTTTCCAGTACCTTAAAAAAGTGGACCTAAACCTTAAACTCCTGGCTATAATGATGTTACTGGCCATGCTGGCTGCTTTTGCAGGTTCTCAGTTACTGACCCTGGTTCATAACGATTTTATGAAACCGGTCATCCTGGTGGTATTACTGGTGGTAGCTGTGTATACCTTCTCTAAAAAGAATTTTGGTATCCGTGAATTGAAAAACATCTCTTCCCGCAGAAAACTTACTTATGCCCTGCTGATCAGTTTGATTATTGGTTTCTATGATGGTTTTATTGGTCCGGGTGCAGGCAGTTTTTTAATACTGGCATTTATTTCATTACTGGGATTTGATTTTCTGCATGCTTCAGCCTATGCTAAAATGGTAAATCTCGCTACCAATTGCGGATCCATCCTATTGTTTACCATAAAAGGTTCCATTATCTGGAGTATTGCTATTCCCATGGCGGCCAGTAATGCCCTGGGCGGAATGATTGGTGCCCGGCTGGCCATCCGCAAAGGCAACCGTTTTATCCGTATCTTCTTTTTATTAGTGATTACAGGTACTCTGCTGCGATTTGCCTATGATATTTTTTTAAGAAAATAATGAGTAGGTTTATGTGATGAATTAATCATTATGAAAATAATAAAGCCTTACTGCTTCACCTTTTTACCACTTTTATTTTTTATTACAGCCATGGGCCAATCCAAGTTAGAATCAGGAAAAACCAATACCCTGCAGGTAAACCAGCAGGCTTCCCTTGTTACCAAACACCCCGGAGGGACTAACTATTTCCGTTACCAGGTAAGGGATTCCCTGCAGATCATTAAAGTAATCAGTCATAAAATCAGGGTCCTGAATCCGGGACTGATGGGAGGACCGGTAGAAGAAACTTTTGTAATCAAAGCCCTTAAACCTGGAACAACAATCGTTTATCTGATGAACGACAGCTTCGGAGCAATGGAAAATAAAAAAAACAGTGGCAATCCCCATGAAATGGACCTGCCATTTACAGTAACTGTGCAATAAACAGATAAAAAAATAAAAGCTGATTAAAATCTTAACCTTTCTTTACACAACACAGCGCATAGCAGGAACGTTCTTTGCTTAGTTTTCAACAACAGTAAACAGGCTCACTGATTTGAATAAGTTTCTATGAATAATCATTACAGCATGCAATCTGCATCTTTTGAAACAGAAAAAAATGTAAAGGCATTGGGCTATACCATATTGGTTTGTGGCCTGCTTGCCCTGCTTTTTTATATGCTGCAATGGAACCTCCCCCAAACCCCACAACCAATAGTAGATCAGGGTATTGAAGTAAACCTGGGAAATAGTGAAACCGGACTGGGTGATATTGCACCGCAATTACCGGGCAGCCCTGCTGATGCGGAAAATGCTAAGGTTAGTCCGCCCCCACCTGCAGCAGCAGCTACCCAACCCAAACAAAATATCAGTGCAGATGAGAATGGAGATGAAGCTGTGAATAATGCCGTAAAAGTGGTGAAACCTGCAAAAAAACCAATTATTACACCAACCACTGTTACCCCAAAAAAACATAGCGATCTGCCTGTTACAGTAACACCTCCTAAACCAGCACATCCTAAAGCAGTATATTCAGGTGGACGCCCCGGTGGAACAGGTGGCAATGATGCCGATAGTTATAATGGTATTAAAAACCAGGGAATTGCCGGTGGAACCGGTGATCAGGGAAAACCGAATGGTAATCCCAACAGTGACAGCTATACCGGCAATGGAGGTACCGGTAAAAGCGGGGTGAGTATACGTAACGGGCTGGATGGCAGGCATTTTACACACTATCCAAGCTTTGAAGACGATTTTAATGAACCGGCAAAAGTAGCCGTAGATATAACTGTAGATGCAGGTGGCAATGTAACCAATGCTACCATCAACCCCCGTGGCACCACTACTACCAACAATAACATCAGGGCCATTGCCCTGCGCAAAGCGCGCCAGCTGAAACTGAATACAGGAGATGCAGATGAACAATCAGGTACCATCCTGTTCAATTTTAAACTAAAAGGTTAGTAAACAAGGCTATTGCAAATACCGGATAGAGTTTCTATCTTGTTAGTGGTATTTTCCTTTTAACCTTAAACCTTGCTTTATGAACACACAAAAATGGCTTATCTCCGGAATTATCGGGGGTATCATCGCTTTTTTATCCGGTTACCTGATTTGGGGATTGTTACTGATGAATTATATGAATAATCATCCTGGATATGCCGGTAATATTGGCCGTGGTGCCAATATGGTATGGTGGGCACTGATACTGGGGAATCTGTTTCTGGGGCTTACCCTTTCTTATATTTTCAACAAATGGGCCGGAATATCCACACTAGCAGGAGGTGCCATTGCGGGTGCCGTATTAGGCCTTTTGATCTCAATGTTTGTAGACCTATCCTATTATGGAACCTCTACTATCTTTTCCTTACATAGTATGGCAGCTGATGTAATTGGCAATATCCTGCAATTTGCCCTTACAGGTGCTGCGGTAGGCTGGGCAAATAGCTGGGGTAAAAAAGATTGAGAAATCTTTGCATCTTTGCACCCAGATGAATTACCAGGAAACATTAGAGTATCTCTACCATACCTTGCCGATGTTCAGTAGAGTGGGCGCAGCTGCTATTAAAAAAGACATTACCAATACCGTCTTGCTTTGCGAAGCCATTGGTAACCCGCATACAAAATTTAAAACAGTTCATATTGCGGGTACCAATGGCAAAGGCAGTACCAGCCATATGCTGGCAGCTATATTACAAACTGCAGGTTATAAAACCGGACTCTATACTTCTCCGCACCTGAAAGATTTCAGGGAAAGGATTAAAGTGAATGGGGTGATGTGTGAAAAAGCATTTGTAGTGGATTTCGTAGAAAGGATCAACCCCTGGATTGAATCTGTTCAGCCCTCTTTTTTTGAGATTACAGTGGCAATGGCATTTGATTATTTTGCACAGCAACAGGTGGATATTGCTATAGTGGAAGTGGGCTTGGGAGGCAGGCTGGACAGTACGAATATTGTAATCCCTGAACTAAGTGTGATTACCAATATTGGGTGGGACCATATGTATTTACTGGGCGATACCCTTGAGAAAATTGCCTGGGAAAAAGCCGGGATTATTAAAAAAGAAATACCAGTGGTGGTGGGGGAATTTATTGCAGAAACCCGTCCTGTTTTTGATAATACTGCCACTCAGGAAAATGCCCCGATAGTGTATGCACAGGAAAAAAGGTATGTGAGCGACTGGGCCTATGAACACCACCAGTTGAAGCTGGAAGTAGCCCACCGTTTCAGCAATGAAAAAGAAACTTATCTGCTGGATCTGCCCGGTATTTACCAGTCTAAAAATTGCATTACGGTGCTGGAAGCTGCCCACCAGTTATACCTGAAAGGCTGGAGAACAGATACCCAAACCATCAAAAAAGCCCTGCCCCAAGTAAAAAAGTTAACCGGTTTACATGGTCGATGGGAACTGATTCATCAGCATCCGGCTGTTATCCTGGATGTGGCGCATAATGAAGATGGGATCAGGCAGGTAGTGGAACAGCTGGAACTTGCTTCCTACCTGCACCTGCATATCATCATCGGAATGGTGAAGGACAAGGATATTGATAAAGTGTTATCTCTATTACCCAAAAATGCCCGTTATTATTTTTCACAATCTCATATACCCAGGGCCCTGGATGCAGCAAGCCTGCAACGTAAAGCCGGCACATTTGGATTAAACGGTGACCATTTCCCGGATGTAAATACAGCGTTACTGCATGCACAGGAATCAGCACATAAAGATGACCTGATTTTAATCTGTGGCAGTGTATTCCTGGTTGGAGAAGTTGCTGATTAATTACTGATAATGAGAATTGAACAATTAACTTTTACCCGGTTTATTGCAGTGATTGCCGTAGTGTTCTTTCATTTTGGCAGGACGGTCTTCCCGTTCAATATTCCCGCCCTTTCCTTTATTTGTTCTTCTGCATTTGTTGGGGTGAGTTATCTCTATATCCTTTCCGGATTTGTGATGGTTATTGCCTATCAGCAGAAATCAGCGGATAAAATTGTTCTGAAACCTTTCTTTATCAGCAGGTTTGCCAGGGTATATCCGGTGTATTTACTGGGACTGGCTATTACCTTTATCTATTTCATTATTGAAAGAAGAATGTATGAACGGGCAGATATTATGCTGAGTGTTTTTGCCTTGCAGGCCTGGGTTCCCAATTATGCATTATCCCTGAATTCACCGGGCTGGTCGGTTTCTGTTGAAATATTCTTTTATTTACTCTTCCCTTTTCTGTTCAACTATCTCTATAAAAAAGTAGTACTGAAAAGATTGATCCTTTATACTGTGTTGATTTGGATGCTGACACAGGTATTACTGAATACAGGGCTGCATACATCCTTTTATAAAGGATTCCCTTCGGCCAGTCATGACCTGCTGTATTATTTTCCCCTGATGCATTTCAATGAATTTTTGACGGGTAATATCACCGGATTTCTATTTTTAAAGTATAAAAACAACAAAATCCATCCAGGCAAATGGGTAGTGCTTCTACTCTTTATGCTTTCGGTGATAACGGTAAAATATGTTACAGTGCTTAGTAATCATGATGGTCTGCTGGCATTCCTGTTTGCTCCCATGATTTACACTTTATCCCTGCAAAAAGGATGGTTAAAAACCTTTCTGTCCCATCGTATCTTTGTCTGGGCAGGTGAAATCAGTTTTGCCATTTTTATCCTGCAAAAACCGGTATTCCTGTTTGGCAGAAAATACCTGCCCAAAATGGGTTTACAAAGTCCGGATGCTCAGTTTTATTTGCTGGTTGCCGTATTGATACTTTTGTCTTCCCTGGTTTATTTTTATTTTGAAAATCCAATACGGAAAAAAATAGTAAAACTTGCAGCAAAGTAATATCCCATAGTTACTCTTTAACAGTAAATACGAGTTTGGTGGAACTGCTGATAATTTCTTCCTTATTCATTTTCATTTTGCGGAATTCGCCTTTATTATACAGTTGTGCCTGGTCTTTATAATGCTTGCTGAACGGTATACCGGATTCTCCGGTGGGTAATATACTCAGGCTGTTTTCTATATCAGAAAAATCAATAACCCTGCGGGTGGACGGGCCCGCCACTATATGGTATTCCCCTGTTTCAGAAAAATTGCTGATCATATTATTGATGACTTCATTACTCCCTTTCATGGTAAACGGACCTACATTAAAGTATTTACGCAATGCCGCCACTTTCCCCAGCGGATGCTGATGTTCCAGGATACTCACCCGGTTCCAGGTCCAGCTACTCATATCCGGCCCTAATTGTTTCCTTAAACTCTCAAGGGTTTCCTTCAGTGTCTGTGTTAATATATCCGACCGGGTTTCCTTAATATTTTTCGTATTCACATTATCCCACCAGATGGAACTGTCTTTTTGCAGCTGACTGGCTACCAGTGATTTAACAAGATGTGTATTCAGCAATCTTTTAAAATTGGTTTCTCCCATTTCATCTTCAAAAGTATTTTTAAGGTAGAGGTAAATGAATTTGTTGTAGATGACCGGTGCCACATCATTTAAATTACTGGCACCATTCCATGCCTGTAAAATGACCAGGGCTTTTTCTTCGTCTTCTGATAATTTGGTGTGATCAATATCTTTTGCAATTTCCTGGATAAGAAACGGACTTACTGATGATGTAATATCTGTCATCATGGTACTGATGGATGCTTTATCCCAATCGTTTTTCGGTTCCAGCAGTTGTACAATTCTTTTGGCCCGGTCCTGTGGCACATAATAACCCGGGTAGAGGAAACCTGCAATAGTATCTGGCTGGTTATTGGCAGAATACACATAATGCCAGTCCGGATTTTCTGCAGAAGGGTTCTGAGAAAAATCAAGATAACCTGCTATATCATCTTTGCCGCTGGCACCATCCAGTACAAAACTCCTGCTGGCACCACTTTTATTTTTATACAATTTACCACTGGCCCACCAGCCAATATTCCCGTCTTTATCCCCATACATTACATTTAATCCGGGAGAAGCGATTAATGCCACACCGTTTTTAAAAGCTTCTTTATTAGCCGCATGGGATATCTGATAGACTGCTTCCAGTGTTTTAACCGGTTGCTGGGTATAGATCCAGGACATGGACAAAGGTGCTGCACTGCTTACCCCTTCCAGCAGGTTATTGATTACCGGGCCATGCCGGCTGATCTGTACATTCAACACCACATCAGGTTCATTTTTTACTTTAATAGTCTTTTTCAGAAGTGTATAATTCTTCCAGCCATCCGGGGTCTGGTACTGGTTGGAATCTGCAGGGTTATTCAGTTCTTTATAAAAATCAAGGTCGTCATTCTCAAACATGGTTAACCCAAAAGCATAATTGCGGTTATGGCCCAAGAGCGGGAAAGGAACACCGGCCAGGTAATACCCGTACATCTCATAGTCCGGCGTTTGAATATATGCTTCGTACCATACTGAAGGCTGGGCATAGGCAATATGCGGGTCATTGGCAAAAATAACCTTACCGTTTTTAGTCTTTTGTGGACCAACCACCCAACTGTTACTGCCAATAAAAGGTGGAACAGGGGATTGATCCAGGATTGCATTCACTGCTGCAGATACTTCGCCGTAATGGCTTTCCTTCCCTTTTGCATTTCTGATCAGGGTGGTATTGGCCGTGGGGTCAATCCCCAGGTCTTTAATATAGGCATCACCCAGTTTTTCCCTTAATTCTGTAAGTAAAGGGTCAGTTTTCTGAGCCATGGCAAAACTGAAGGACATATAGCCAAATACATTGTAAATATCTTTCAGTTCATATTTCTCCTTTTTAACACCCAATAAGGTAAACTCTATAGGCGTTACACCGTTTTCAATAAACTGGTTGACACCATCCAGGTATGCCATGGATAACTGGTAGGCTTCGCTGTTTTTATCCAGGTTCTGAATGGCTTTTTCAGAAGCTTCTTCAATACCCAGGCCTGCAAAAAACTGATCGTTTTTCAGGGCAATTTTTCCAAATAGTTCAGACAACCTGCCCGGAGCAATCCGACGCATCAGTTCCATCTGCCATAGCCGTTCCTGTGCGTGCACATAACCAAGCGCTTCCATGGCATCTTTTCGGTTTTGGGCATATATATGCGGGATACCATAATCGTCAAAATAAACAGTGGTTTCTTTAGTGATATTTTTTAGTTGTATTTTACCTTCGTAGACAGGCCTCAGGTGGTAGACATAGGCTACCAGGCTCAATGCAAATACAATCAGGATAATACCCAGGATTTTAAGAAATATTTTTACATTTTTCATTTCGGCGGCAATTATAAAGAGTGAATTTATTTGTTTCCGGCCATATAATGAAATGATTCAGAAATGATGATATTTCTTTTACAGTAAATAAGGCTCAATCTTTTACTATTCAATGCCCAAACCATCCCTATCTGCTTACCGGGGGAACTATTACGGCATAACAAAAAGAACATATTACAACTTTCGCCATCTATACCATGGGTTGTCATGGGTTTGTCTTGGGTTTAATATGGGTTTAATACCTCTATGGCAATATGAAAGTACCTGCTTGCAATATTACAGGTACAAGTGCGGAAAATAAAAAAGAAGGCAAAATAATGCAGCAAAATTAAGGATAATTCAGCCAGCCCAAACGGATCATTGCAGCATACATTCCGCCAATCTGTACCCCATGCTGGAATTTGTTCTCCTGTAACATCCTTATAAATTCTGTTTTTGAAAAACGAACCACATCAATATCTTCCAGTTCATCCGGCTGGTCCTTTCCGGATGGTTCAGCATTCCTTACTAAATAAAAGTGGGCAGTGTTGATATTTAAAGCAGGATTGGCAGCAGCTTTATAAAGGAATTCTATATCATTGGAAATATAGCCGGTTTCTTCCCGCATTTCCCGTAAAGCGGCAATAGCAGGATCTTCTCCTTTTTCAATTACCCCTCCGGGTAATTCATAGGTGGTCTGGTCAATGGGATACCGGTACTGCCTTACCATAATTATGTGTTCGTCTTTAGTAACAACAATGGTATTACAGAAATCGGGCAGTTCCACTACAAAATAGGGCTCAATAATTCTGCCATCCGGCAGTTCACAACTGTCTGCCCGGGCATGAAACCATTTGTTTTCATACACATAGCTGGTGGATAAGACCTTCCATCTGAGATCCCTCATAATTGCTGATTTAGTTATTATTGAACAATAATCCTTCCTAATTTCTGCAATGCAAAAAAAAGTGCAGTTACCTGCATGGACTGCGCAAACTGTTGTGTTTGTAACAGATTCACCAGTTCATCCATGGTAACCAGAAATGTCTCCACATCCTCTTCAACATCCAGAGGTTGCAGCGGGTCAAACTCCCCTCCCTTTGCCAGAAACATATGCATCAGGTTGGTATTGGTGGTAGGATTGGGTGAAATATGGCCCAGGTATTCGATGGTTTCAAAATGGTAGCCGGTTTCCTCCCTTAATTCCCTTGCAATGGCTACTGCTGGCGAAGCATCTGCAGCGTCTACACAACCACCCGGCAATTCTACACCTGTAATTCCCAAACCGTGACGATACATTCTTTCCAGTATTACTTTACCATCTTTAGTGATGGCCAGGGCACAGGCATAATCCGGAAAGCGGTACACATAAAAGGGCTCTATAATACTGCCATCTGGTTTCTCACAAACATCTGCCCTAACATCAATCCATTTGTCCTTCAACAACTGTTGAGATGATATTGTTTTCCAGCTGAATAACCTTGCCATTACCAGTTCTTCTGTTCACGTAAAGTAATAATATGTGCTGCATGGTGTTTACCATGCCAGGAATATAAGCCCAGTAAAAACCAGAGGCTCATTTTACGCCCGGTTTCCGGATGGATGACTTCCCTGTTAAACTGCTCATCCGTAATACTTTTCAGAAATTCATACCAACGTTTATGCAGGGCATGCAATAAGGTTATTGAAATATTGATGGGCACGGTTTCCACATCTTTTAATAATGACCATGCTTTTTCGTCGTAGGGTTTAATAGTGGGACTATCTTCTGTTATGCCCAGTTTACAGCGGATATAAGCATTCATATGGCTGTCGGCCACATGGTGCACCAACTGGTTTACAGTCCATCCTCCTTCCCTGTAAGGGGTTTGCAATTGAAACTCGTCCAGATTATGAACGGCTGATTCCAATTCTTCGGGTAAATATTTAATATCAGCCAGCCATTCCAGCTTTTGCTGTACAGAAAAGGGTTTCGGTTCAAATTTACCAATCGGATAACGGGGATCTTGTACCATAATTATAATTTAAATAATCAGTTAAATTAATATTTTTTTAAACCCATTTACTTTATTCAGCTCTCAGTTCATGGCCGGTTAACTGGATAAACACATCTTCCAGACTTGCTTTTTTCACTTCTTTCACCCGTTCAAAACCTTTGGCTACCAGGTCATCAATCAGCTGGTCGGGCGTAGCAATAGCAATGATTTTACCACTATCCACAATGGCAACCCTATCGCACAATACTTCAGCCTCATCCATATAATGCGTTGTGATGATAACGGTAGTACCGTTATCACGGATTTCTTTAATCAGTTCCCAGAGGTTTCTCCTGGCCTGTGGGTCAAGACCGGTAGTGGGTTCATCTAAAAATATGATCTTAGGGTGATTGATTAAAGTGGTGGCAATAGAAAAACGCTGTTTCTGCCCACCGCTCATTTCCTTATACTTTGATTTGGCTTTATCTCTTAAATTCACTTTATCCAATAATGCATAAGGATCTATCTTTTCATTATACAGTCCGGAAAACAAATTCAGCAATTCAATCAGATTTAATCCCGGATAGTATCCGCTGGTTTGTAACTGTACTCCAATAATCTGTTTAATATCATTGGGATGACTATCCAGGTTAAAGCCATCCACTGTAATTTCCCCGCTTGTTTTTTCCCGTAAGGTTTCTATGATTTCCAGGGTGGTGGATTTACCTGCCCCGTTGGGGCCCAGTAACCCGAATATTTCCCCTTCAATTACCTCAAAACTGATCCCTTTTACGGCTTCAAAATCGCCGTATTTTTTTTCCAGGTTCTTTACTTCTATAATAACTTTACCCATATTTAAAAATTTAATGTAAAACTTGCACCGTTGGCTGATAATCCGGTTGAAGCGGTTACACGAGACCTGGCATACCGCTGATTAAATAATTGCACTGCAATTAACAGGTTCTTCTGTCCTTCCATCATCAGGTACCCTCCAAAAATAGTACAAAGCAAACCTGATCCGGTAGCAACCCAGGCTCCTGTATGGTTGGTTTTTGTACCCGGAGTATTGCCACTGGCCAGGGTAATCACACCGTAGGCTGTTAAGACAGTTCCTGCACCCACAAAGGCATTGCCCCATATTTTGTTGGACTGGTGTTTTTGATAAAAACTGATCAGTAAATCATCATGCGTTCTGTAAAACAGTTCTCTGAATTCTTTACTACCCCTGTAAACAGTATCACGGTAAATAATAGAATTTTGTTTGGGATTAAACAGATAATTCATTTTGGAAGGGTCGAATCTTTGCTGTGCACCCAACCGGTTACTTCCTGCCAATAATACTATAAATACAATACCCAGAAACAGTTTACCGTAATTTTTCTTCATATGTTTTATTATGCTTTCTGAAATCTTTCCAGTTCTTCCATCATTTCCCTGCTGCCTATAAATAATGGACAGCGCTGGTGCATATCGGTGGGCTGAATATCCAGTATTCTTTTTTCTCCATCCGTTGCTTTGCCCCCTGCCATTTCCACAATAAAGGCAAAAGGATTGCATTCATACATCAGCCTTAATTTACCTTCCGGTTTATCCAGGGTACCGGGGTACAAAAATATGCCCCCTTTAATTAAGTTTCTGTGAATATCTGCCACCATGCTTCCCACATAACGCTGACTGTAAGGTCCACCGTCTTTCTTTTCTTTTTTCTGGCATTCATTGATATAATTCCGCACTCCAGTCTGGTATTTAAAGAAATTACCATGGTTAACAGAATACATTTTTCCGGAAGGAGGGCATTTAATATCCGGATGACTTAAACAAAACTCCCCAATTGCAGGGTCTAATGTAAAACCATTTACCCCCCTGCGGGTTCCATACACCAGCATGGTTGAAGACCCATAAACCACATAACCTGCTGCCACCTGCCTGTTACCAGCCTGCAGGAAATCTTCCTTTACACAGGGTTTACCCACTTCACTAACCCTTCGGTAAACACCAAATATTGTACCGATAGAAATATTTACATCAATATTGGAACTGCCATCCAATGGATCGAACAGTACCACATATTTACTGTTATTACTCACTTCATCATCAAAAACCACAAATTCATCCATTTCTTCACTGCCAATACCGGCACAACTGATGCCATGCTGCAATACCCCCATCATTTGGGTATTCGCATAGATGTCCAGCTTTTTAACATCTTCTCCCTGCACATTCACAGAGCCGGCATCACCCAATATATCTACCAGACCCGCTTTATTCACTTCTACATTGATTCTTTTAGCTGCCAGGCCAATATCCCTTAACAGACTACTGAGCTCTCCTGTAGCTGAAGGGAACTGTCTTAACTGAAAGATGGTAAACTCATCCAGCGTTAATATTTTTCTGTTAACAATCATAAAATGGCTTTCCGTAAAGATAACCCCTGCAGCTTAAAAAAAACTGCTTCGCTTAAAACTTACACAAATAAAACTTTGAAAAAATAACAGGGCCGGCCATCTTATATTTGCAGCCAAATCGTAACTAATTGTATGAAAGTTTTTAAGTTTGGCGGTGCCAGTGTAAATAGTGTGGAAAGAATAAGAAATCTGGGGTCTATCCTTAGGGAAGTATCCGAAAAGAGGCTGGTGGTGATTGTTTCTGCAATGGGCAAAACCACCAATGCGCTGGAAAAAGTTGCCGAAGCTTTTTTTGATAACAGAAAGGAAGAAGCATTATCCCTGTTTGAAGGGGTAAAAAAACAACATATTACTACTGCCAAATATTTACTGGTAACGCAGTTTAATGCTTGTTACCTGCAGCTGAATGACTTTTTTACAGAAGTGGAATGGTTATTACACGATAACCCGGTAAGGGAATATGATTATTATTATGACCAGATTGTATGTTCCGGGGAATTAATGAGTACTGCCATCATCAGTCACTATTTAAATGAAACAGGTATTGAGAATAAATGGATGGATGTACGCGACCTGATCAGGACAGACGATAATTTCAGGGATGCAGCAATTGACTTTACAGAATCTGCGGATAAAATCCGTCAGGCTATCCCTTCAGCTACAAATGCAATTGTTATTACACAGGGATTTATTGGATGTACAGATGAAAACGAAAGTACCACTCTTGGCAGAGAAGGAAGTGATTATACCGCAGCAGTTTTTGCTAATATACTGGATGCGGAAAATGTAACGATCTGGAAAGATGTAGAGGGGGTAATGAATGCCGATCCTAAACAATTTTCAGAAGCCACCCTGTTGGATGAACTGAGTTTTAATGAAGTAATTGAAATGGCTTATTATGGTGCACAGGTTATTCATCCGAAAACCATTAAACCCCTTCAAAACAAAGGGATCCCCTTATTGGTTAAATGTTTTCTGGATCCCAGCCTGCCTGGAACCATTATCCATCAGAGACAAAAAACGGAGATACCACCTATTTTTGTAATAAAAGATAAGCAGGTGCTGGTTCATTTGCACAGTCAGGATTTTTCATTTGTAGGCGAAAAACCAATGGCACAGTTATATGAAATATTTGCCCGTTTGAAAATGAGACCGAACCTGATACAGACCGGTGCTATATCTGTACAGATATGTATGGATGACAAGCCAGATAAAACAGACCATTTTGCTGCTGCAGCTGCAGAACTGTTTGACGTGCAGATAGAAAGGGGTTTGAGTTTGTTAACTGTACGTCATTACAATGAAGCAGTTAAAACCGAATTAACAGCTAACAGGGAAATTTTACTGGAACAAAAGACAACCAATACTTTACAGGTATTGTACCGTAAATACTAAGCGTTTTCAATATTCAGGTGTTTTCTGAGCATTTCAGTAAACTCTATTTCTTTAAATGGCTTGATCAGTACTTCATTAATACCACATTTTAAATAAGAATCCAGATCGTCATTTACAATACTGGCTGTTAAAGCTACAATTGGGATATGTGCTTTGTGATGGTCAGAGTCTTTTCTGATGGCCAGGGACAGCTGATCTCCGGTCAATTTAGGAACATTAATATCTGTTAAAACGATATCATAATTATTTTCCCTGAACAATTCCAGCGCTTTTTCACCATCTTTTGCCACATCAAACTCCATATAATACTTTTTCAGTAGCAGGGTTAATAACATGATATTCATATCGTTATCTTCTACTACCAATGCCTTCTTATTAAAATAAAACGGATTATTAGGAGTTTGCAGCTGATCAGCAACTTCAGTAGTATTTTGTATTTCGTCTGCCACCTGATAAGGGATATTTACGGTGAACAATGATCCTTTATGTAATTCACTTTGAACAGTAATAAAACCACCCTGCATTTCTGCCAGCATTTTACAGATGGGCAACCCTAATCCAGTACCTTTCACAGTACGTTTAGCATCTGCCAGATTGGAAGAACTAGCCTGGGCAAACTCTTCAAATACCATATCCAGCTGATGTTCGGGTATACCAATACCTGTATCCAGTATCTCCAGTTTTAATACAATGTCAGAATCGTTTTTCCATAAAGAACTGGCAGTTACCGTAACACTGCCTTTGTCTGTAAATTTAATGGCATTTCCGATCAAATTAAAAAGAATTTGCCTTAATCGCATTTCATCGCCCGAAACAGTGAGTCCTCCGGTGATCTGAGTATTCAGGTTTAACTGAATTCCTTTCTTCTCTGCATTGACCCTTGTAGCAAAAATAACCTGGTTAATTGTGTCTTCCAGTTTAAAAGGAAGGTTGGCCAGTTGCATTTTTCCTGCATCCAGCTTAGAATAATCCAGGATATCATTTACAGTTTGCATAAGATGGTCGGATGAAGTAAAAATAGCCTGCAGGTATTTTCTTTTTTCCGGATCATATTCATTCTTTTCAATCTGTTCTGTAAACCCGATGATAGAAGTTAAGGGAGACCGGATTTCATGGCTCATATTATTGAGGAACCTGGTTTTGGTAAGTGCCAGTTTCTCGGCTTCTTCCCTGGCTTCAATCATATTCCTTTCATACTTAAAGGTCCGGATGATATTAAATATCAGAATAATGATAATTAATACAATAATTGCAAAAGAAGCCCAGGAAATATTTTCAACTGCATCCCTTGCATTCTCTGCACTCATAATTGCCCCTTTATTCTTAATTTCATCTGAGGAAGTTTCCCTGGCAATAACTGTATTGGAAGCTTTGTTGATTTTATCAATAATGGCAAGATTAGCTTCTGCTAAATTCCTTTCCCCTTCATTCAGCTGTTGCCTGTATTTTAAATCCCTGTTCAATGCACCCTGATAGAACTGCTGGATTTCGGTGGACAACTCCCCTACTGATTGTTCCAGATTACCTTTAGAACTATCTGCAATTGTATTTTCACTACTATCGCCTTTCACAAATTTATACTGGGTATCATCCTTATTCGTAAACAATTCACCCAGCTTTTTAAAGAAGGATTTTTTCTTTTTTACTGCTTTTAAGGTATCTGTCTGTTCTATAAAATACTTTTTTAAAATAGTGGTATTGAATTTTTCTACATTAATCGGTTTATTATAAATATTAAATACACTTATATCTGTTACTTTCTGAGCAACGGAATCTTCTACAAAACTAAGCTGGGCTATAGTGGAAGAAAGCTTCATCTTTTCATCCAGAGATCTGAGGATTTCATTTACCCTTGCACTGTCTTTAGAATTACGAATGGTTTCCAGTTCCCTGACTGTTGTATCAATATGCCTTATGAACTGGTATTTATAAGTAGAATCTCCGCTGCTGAGGTATAACCTGTATTTATTTTCGGCCAGTAATAATTGTTCGTTGGTATGATGTAAAACATCAATAGTAGTATTGGATGTAGTTAAAGTATCGATGGATTGTTGCAGGGAAACCAAATTACGGGAATTCACTACATTCAGTAAGAGAATAGAAATAATGACCAGGAGGCAAATGCCTATCAGCAGGAAATTAGAACCAGAAAGCCTTAATTTTTTTAAAATTGCCATTACATACTTTTAGTATCCATTAAAATACTGGTTCAATGCACAGGGGAATTGGGTAAATAACCTTTTGAAATAACAGCTAATTATAAATCACATATTCGCCTTTCTTATTCACAGAGATTAAAGGTAATTTTTTGAACTGCTCAAAATAATCATACACTTCTTTAATCTTTGCGGCAAAATGCTGATATTCCGGATTGTCTTTTGTGGTTTTTAACAGGTATTCGAAACTTTTACTATTATTATATCTTACCGGAAACACATGTACTGGAATAAAATCATTTCCGTTCTCTTTAGCATAGGAAGCCAGTATATATAATTCCTCAATCTGATTATCCTGAATTGGAATACATCCAACCGTTATACAGGTTCCATGAATATAAATATCGCTTCCAGGTCTTAAAGAATCACTTAGTACCGCATCTGATGCATTGGGATAATTAAGACCCAATGATAAATGGTAATTACTTTTGGGATTAAACTGATTGATATAATAAAATCCCTCCGGTACCTGATAATCCCCTGAAATTCGTTTAGGCCCTAATCCACCACTTAATGCACAAACTTTATATGTTTTAAAAAGCTTGAATGCTTCCCGGTTGTTATTCCTGGCCCAAACTTCAAGTTGACTGTCATATTTAAAACTTCGAATATAAATCTGCCTGGGCGGCCATTGCAATTTTGCAACTTCAAATTGCTTTTTGAGTGTATCTTCTTTTACTTTAATTGCAAGGGCAACACGGGGGTAACTTCTTTGATTTTCTATAAAAGAAGTCTGTGCAATTGCAAATTGTACAAATAAGCATACAACAATCAGGGCCCAAAGCCTATTCATCCTTGTAAAGTTAAAATACATTATTCAGGTTTACGGTTAAAAAGTCATTAAACATTTTTATACTGAATCAGGTACAAAAATCAGGATTTTCAATGAAAATCAATGGTTACAGTCCATAACAGGTTGCAATATATCCCGATTGAGATTAAAAAAACATTAAAAAAACTAAATCCAAAGAAAACAAATTTTAGAAATAAATTCGCAGCTCATTTAAATTACCATGAAAGTAGGAATATTGGGAGGTGGTCAGTTAGGCAGAATGCTGTTACAGGCGGCAGCAAATTATGTAGTGGAAACCTATGTACTGGAAAATGATGCTGATTGCCCGGCTGCACATCTGTGCCATCATTTTACCAAAGGGGATATCCGTGATTTTGATACTGTATATGCTTTTGGAAAAAACCTGGATGCAATTACCATAGAAATTGAAAGTGTTAATGCAGAAGCACTGGAAAAGCTGGAAAAGGAAGGTGTAAGAATATATCCCAGTCCTGCTGCTTTAAAAACAATCAAAAATAAAATAGTACAGAAGCAATTTTATAAAGACCACCAGATTCCTACCTCAGACTTTATTATTACGGAGAACCTGGAATCTTTGCAGCAGAATGTTCAATTTTTACCAGCCGTTCATAAAATTGGGGAAGGAGGGTACGACGGCAGGGGCGTTCAGGTTTTGCGGAATGAAGATGAATTGGACAAAGGGTTTGATGCTCCATCTGTTTTAGAAAAACTGATTCCGGTAACAAAAGAAATAGCACTGATAGTTGCCATGAATGAAAAAGGGGAACTGGCCATTTACCCACCTGCTGAAATGATATTTGATCCGGAATTGAATCTACTGGATTATCAGGTGGCACCCTGTCAGCTTTCAGAAACAGTAGCTGCAAAAGCCGATGCCATAGCCCGGAAAGTAGTGAAAGAACTGAATAGTCCCGGACTATTTGCTATAGAATTATTTATTACTGAAAAGGAAGAAGTATTGGTAAATGAAACTGCACCCAGGGTGCATAACAGCGGGCATCATACCATTGAAGCCAACTACAGCAGCCAGTATGATATGTTATGGCGTATTATGTTACAATACCCTTTAGGTAATACTGCAGAGATTTTACCTGCAGCCATTGTTAACCTGCTGGGTGCGGAAGGTTATAATGGTACAGCCATATATCAGGGATTGCCGGAAGTGCTGGAGATGGGCAATGTATTTTTACACCTGTATGGAAAAAAACAAACCAAACCAGGGAGAAAAATGGGGCATGTAACCATTATGAGTGAAGATTACAATGAACTGATTCAAAAAGCCAAAACAATAAAAGAACTATTAAAAGTAGTTGCCTGATATTGCCTGTATATTAGTATTTATACCAAAAGAGGTTGTCAGCATTGCAGTGACAGCCTCTTTTGGTAATATTCAAATTTAATAAATAGAATCTTAAGGTTTATAAAGCCCGGTTAAAAAACTATTAAATAGGGTTGGTAATCTTTTTAACCCGCACTACATTTAAAGGTTTTAAAAAGCCAACACCCACTAAACTTTTAACCTGCAGGGCCGGTGAAGTTCCATTTGGCCCAAATTGCCGGATTTTGTCGTCATAAATCAAATCCAGGCTATAGGTAAAGGAAAAATACCGGCTTATTTTAGCGGCAAACTGATTAGTCATATACACAGCAATATTTTGAGGATGGTCCAGGTAATTAGAAAAAAGATCCAGTCTGCCTTTATAATTTACTATTTTATTAAAAGTATTTTGATAGTTGATGGAGATATAAGAACCTAATTCATATTTAGCAGACTTTCCGGTATCTACCCCATACTTTCCTTCAGAATTTAAGGTATGGTTAGTTACAATTATCCACCTGGAAGTTAAAGGAGAAAGGAAGGCAGAAAACTTGCTGGATGGCTTATAATCAAACCCTGCAGAAAGCGTAATATAGGCAGGTGCCATAAATGTGGAAGAAAAAGTCTGAACACCTCCTACATTATTGTACCCATCAAAAAATTGGGTACGGAAATCAAACAACCCGGATATATACCATTTACCGGTAGAATCCATTTTATATCCGTATTTACTTAACAAATCAACCCGGTCATCATTTTTTTGTCCGCCCCCTGAAGTTGTTTGAATATACCCTAAATTAAAATCAAAATTATTATCCCAGCTGATCCTGTCTTTTATATAATACAGGTAATAATTAAAATAAGAAGATACAGAAAGGGAAAAATTGTCGCCACCTGCAGCCCAGTTACTTAATGAACCCTGTGAAACACTCAGGTTAACCAACCCTCCTCTTTTCCAGTTCCATGCGGTGGTATCCTTATCCTTTTTAATGGTTTTGGAAGTTTCTGCTTTTAAATTATCCAGTGTCATCTGTCCAAATAATCCTATAGAAATAGTTGCAAAGAAAAGAATGAATACAAATTTTATCATCTTGTATGATTTTAATGCAAAATAATAAGCAAATGTTATTTAAAATCGTTTTGCTGTCAAATTGACACAAAAACAAAGGTTTTTGTTACTTTTGCTGTCCAAATCTCTTATCAATCAATGGAAATACTGGATTTACAATCAAAAATACAGGATGAAACAAGGCAGGGAGAGGCATTTTCGCCCTTTGCAGAGGATCCCAATGTATACCAGAAGAAATTCTTTATAGAAAGTTATGGATGCCAGATGAATTTCAGTGACAGTGAAATAGTGGCTTCTATTTTAAATACTGAAGGTTATGGGGCTACCAGAAATGTGGTGGAGGCAGACCTGATTATTTTAAATACCTGTTCCATCCGTGAAAAAGCAGAACAAACTGTACGGAAAAGATTAACGGAATTCCGTAAAATCAAAGAAAAAAAGCCCGGATTACTGGTGGGAATTCTTGGTTGCATGGCTGAACGTTTAAAATCGAAATTACTGGAGGAAGAAAAACTGGTGGATATTGTAGTGGGGCCGGATGCTTACAGGACATTGCCTGCTTTAATTGAAGAAGCGGAAACCGGACAAAAAGCGGTAAATGTATTGTTAAGCAGGGATGAAACCTATGCAGATATTGCTCCGGTAAGATTGGATAGCAATGGTGTGAGTGCATTTATATCCATTATGAGAGGCTGTAATAATATGTGCAGTTTCTGTGTGGTACCTTTTACCAGAGGAAGGGAAAGAAGCAGGGATACCCACTCTATTCTTGCAGAGGCTGTGGATTTGTTTAACAGGGGTTTTAAAGAAGTAACACTGCTGGGGCAGAATGTGGACAGTTATTACTGGATAGATGAGCAAAAAAATGAAACCGTAACCTTTGGAAAATTACTGGAGAAAGTAGCTGGCATATCCCCCACTTTAAGGGTTAGATTCAGTACGTCTCATCCCAAGGATATTACAGATGAAGTATTACAAACTATAGTACGCAATGAAAATATTTGCAGATACATTCATTTGCCCATTCAAAGTGGAAGTACCAGAATGCTGCAACTGATGAACAGAACTTATACCAGGGAATGGTATCTGGCAAAAGTGGACCGTATCCGGGAACTGATTCCTGATTGCGGGATCAGTGCTGATATTATTGCAGGTTTTTGTACAGAAACCGAGGAAGACCATCAGGATACCATCAGTGCTATGGAATATTCCAAATACGATATGAGTTATATGTTCTTTTACAGTGAAAGACCTGGTACCCTGGCAGAAAGAAGATATACAGATGATATTCCGGAAGCAGTGAAAAAAAGGCGCTTACAGGAAATTGTGGATTTACAGGGCAAACTTTCCAAAGAAAGTAACCAGCGGGATTTAGGTAAAACTTTTAAAGTGCTGATTGAGGGCGATAGTAAAAAAAGTAATACTTCCTGGATGGGCAGAAACTCGCAGAACAAGGTAATAGTTTTTGAAAAAGGAGATTATAATTTACAAAAAGGGGATTATGTGTATGTAAAAGTAAATGATTGCACACAAGCCACTTTATTGGGTGAAATAGTTACAGTTAACGCAGATTAGTTATGGATTTACAAAGTATAAAAAACAGGTTTGGCATTATTGGGAATTCACCTTCTTTAAATTTTGCACTGGATACAGCAGTGCAGGTTTCAGCCACAGATCTTACCGTATTAATTGTAGGGGAAAGCGGAGTGGGGAAAGAAGTTTTTTCACAAATCATTCATGCATTGTCCTCCCGGAAACACAATCCTTTTATAGCAGTGAACTGCGGGGCTATTCCGGAAGGTACGATTGATTCAGAATTGTTTGGACATGAGAAAGGTTCATTTACCGGAGCTGTAGACAGCAGGAAAGGTTATTTTGAAACTGTTAGCGGGGGTACCATATTTCTGGATGAAATCGGGGAAATGCCGTTGGGCACCCAGGCCAGATTGCTGAGGGTATTGGAAACCGGCGAATTTATCAGGGTAGGCTCTTCTAAAGTTCAAAAGACAGATGTAAGGGTTATTGCAGCTACCAACCGGGAATTACTGGAATTTACAGAGAAAGGGAAATTTCGCCAGGATTTATATTATCGTTTAAGTACAGTACCGATCAGGGTACCTGCATTAAGGGATAGAAAAGAAGATATTCCACTTTTGTTCAGAAAATTTGTGGTGGATTTTGCGGAAAGGTATAAAACGATACCTGTACAGCTGGATGAGGAAGCAAAAAACCTGCTGGTTAATTATCCTTTTCCGGGTAATGTTCGCGAACTTAAAAACCTGGCTGAACAAATTTCTGTACTAAGCGGACAACAATTACTGAATGCTGTAAACTTAAGAAGATTTTTACCGGAAAGAAACCAGAACAGAATGCCAGTACTGGCCCATCAGCAACCTGTACAGGGTGATTTTGCCAATGAAAGGGAAATATTGTACAAGTTGTTTTTTGACATGAAGAAAGATGTGACAGAACTGAAGAAAATGTTTGTGGAAATTTTACAAAACCCTTCTATGGCTCCACATGCCATGGATTTTACCAATGAATCTCTGATGAAGGAATACCATCCTTTGAATGGTGGAAATGAATTGCAACCCCCTGCCATTATTCAGCAGAATATACCAGGTCAGCATACCTTTAATCAGCCTGTCCAGAACAGCTTACAGCCCGTTGTTTTGCACAATGAAGATATTCAGCATCATGTGGAAGTGGAAGAGTCGTTAAACATTATGGACAAAGAAAAAGAACTGATTATTAAAGCATTGAAAAAACATAAGGGTAAACGTAAAGATGCTTCTTCAGACCTGGGTATCAGTGAACGAACACTTTACCGCAAACTGAAAGAATATGACATTGAAGACCTGTAATTATCATTGTCAGAAACCTGGAAGTTAATACTATATTGTGAATGCTTTAACCGGTCTGAAATACCATTTACAGTAATATTTAAGTACATTTAAGCGGATCTATTTTTAATTATTTTACCATGAGAAAAAGAATAAAAAATCTTTTTTTACAGACTACACTAAAAGGGAACATGCTGCTTTTAGTGAGTTGCTTAATACTATTATTCAGCACTGGCTGTGGCATTTATTCTTTCCGCGATGCTACTATAGATTATACCAAATTAAAGACTATAAAAATTGGATTTATTGATAATAAAGCCAGATATGTAAATCCGCAGCTCGGAAGTAAACTGACTGATAAAATACAATCCAAAATAGCCAGTTCTACTAAATTAAGCAGGACAAACAGTGATGATGCCAACCTGCAATTGAGCGGAACAATTACTGACTATTCTGTTTCCACTTCTGCTATTTCTTCAACGCAGGCATCTTCCAACAGGCTGACTGTTTCTGTGGATATGACGGTAAGAAATACGGTAGAAAATAAAACAGACAATTTTACGGTAACCAGGAATTACGATTATTCAGCCAATTTACAATTACAACAGGCCGAAGTTGCTTTGCTTGACGAAATAGTAAGAACTCTTACAGACGAAATTTTTAATCATCTTTTTTCTAACTGGTAATCTAGTTGTATTTTCACGATATGAATGCGGCATTAGCAAAATCTATATATTATTTAACCCAAAAGAATAATCTTGCAGATGTTACTGTAAGTGAATTGTCGCAATTAGTAAAAGACTTTCCATTTTTTGCTCCTGCCCAATTGGTTTTAGCATTAAAACTGAAGGAAGAAAACAGTTATAAACTGGACGATCAGCTTCAGAAAACAGCTTTATATTTTTCTAATCCGCAATGGCTGGATTACCAGTTTATGAACGGAGACCTTTCACAAATTCATCATCTGGGAGAGGATAAACCGGTTTCAGACAAGGACTTTGTACCTGAAATTCATACAACAGCTGTTGATACCCCTGTTATCAGCTATCCGGAACAGGAACTACCAACTATTACACCTGTTGACAAACAGTCTGATATTTATGACCCGAATCTACGGGGAAAACCATTTGATATTCCCACTGTAGAATCTGTTAAAGATATGATGTACCGGATTGATCATCCGGTGACTTCACAGCCTGACCCTCAAACAGATCAGGCAAATTTTAATCAGCATACAGAACGTCCTTCCGAAGATATTGCCCCTACCCTTGCTGCATATTCTCCAATGGATGAAGATATTCAATTGCAGAAATTATCCTCTGTTTTATCGAGCCAAATGGCAGATTTCAAAAAGCCGGTAGCGCAGGATACTAAGCTGGATTTTGAAAAAGAGCCATTTTATACCATTGATTATTTTGCGTCCCAGGGTATAAAATTTGATCCGGCCAAACAACCGGATGATAAACTAAGCCAGCAGCTGATGACTTTTACAGACTGGCTGAGGAGAATGAAAAACGTAAGCCCTAACCCGCAGGACCTTGGTACTGACCCCGAACTGGAAAATGCAATACAGGGCATTGCCAACAGTTCTAATGAAGCCAAAGAGATTATTACGGAAACAATGGCTGAAATTTTCATCAAACAGGGCAAAGTGGATAAAGCAATTCAGCTTTATATTAAATTAAGTTTTTTATATCCTGAAAAATCAACTTACTTTGCCGCCAAAATACAAGAACTAAAAGGAATGTAATATGCAAATTCTATTCGTGATACTAATTGTTTTAGCCAGTGTAGCTCTGGGTTTTGTGGTTTTGGTTCAAAATCCAAAAGGTGGCGGATTGGCAGGTAATGTAGGAGGATTAAGCAACCAGTTTATGGGTGTAAAACAAACTACCGATGTTCTGGAAAAAGGAACATGGCTTTTTGCAGGTATAATTGCCCTGCTGGCAATATTTTCCACCCTTATTTTCAAGGGTAGCACTAAAGGGCCTGATACCTCTATTTTACAAAAAGTAAATACAAATACTACAGCCCCTGCACCTGTACAAAGTGCTCCGGCAAACACAGTTCCGGTTACACCGCAACCAGCAAAATAGTGTTTTTATTAAATTTAACTACCCTGTTCCCAATGAATTTGTGAACAGGGTTTTTTGTTTTATCTTGAATTATGAAAAAACTTTTTATATACTTTTTACTATTGGTATTTTCAGGAGCAGCCTGGTTAGGCTGGTCTGTCTTTGTATCCACAACTGCATTTGAAGAAAAGACTAAATTTTTTGTAATTGAAGCAGGAGAAACTGATAAAGAACAGGTACTGAATACTCTTAGGAAAAAGTATATTATTAAAAGTACTGCTGCATTTTCCTTAATCGGGGATCAGATGCATATCTGGAATCATATTATGCCCGGTAAATATGAAGTAAACAGAGGTGAAAACTTATTAAATATTGCAAGAAAACTCAAATACGACCGGCAGGCTCAGATTAATCTGGTAATCAATAAATTAAGAATCAAAGAAGACCTTGCTAGGCTAATCAGTAAAAACTTTGAACCTGATTCTGTTGAAGTAATGAATTTTCTTTCTTCCAATGATTCCTTAAAGGATTACCATGTTGATACCAATACCGTATTTACAATGATCCTGCCGGATACCTATAAGTTTTACTGGAATGTATCCCTACGGAAAATATTTAACCGGCTGAATGATGCTAAAATCAATTACTGGAATGCAGTAAGAACAGACAAAGCTCAATCTGTCAACTTTACGCCGGAACAGGCTTATATACTGGCCTCCATAGTGGAAGAAGAAACAAATAAAGATGATGACAGGGCCAAAATTGCCAGCGTATATATGAACAGGCTAAACCGAAATATGCCCCTGCAGGCATGCCCTACCATTAAATATGCTATGAAAGATTTTACCCTTACAAGAATCTATGATAAATATTTAACTAACCCCTCTTTATATAATACTTACCGGCATAAAGGACTACCCCCGGGCCCAATCTGTACTCCTGCACCAAAAACCATTGATATTGTATTAAATGCCCCAAAAACAGATTATTTATTTTTTGTGGCCAAAGCTGATTTTAGCGGATACCATCATTTCAGTAATAATTTCCAGGAACACAGTACATATGCTAAAGCCTATCAAAAGGCATTGGATATATGGATGGCCAAAAAACAACAAAAAGAAGAAAGCCAGGATTTACCGTGACAAAGTTTGAAAGACACATATTAAAAATGCCCTTATTTGCTTTTACGATCAGAAAAAGCAAACACATTATTATTCCCGGATTTAGTGGTATACCAATTTATTATGTTATCCGTTTCTTTTTCCAGCAGATTAATAAGGTAGGTCTTAATGAAAGGGCAGCAGCCATCTCATTTAATTTAATTCAGGCATTACCAGCAGCTTTTTTGTTTGTTTTTTCAATAATTCCTTATTTACCGGAACAATTAAATATTAAAGGGCAGATATTAAATTTATTTAAAGATCTGGCCCCTACTACTCCAACCTATAAATTAATTGAAGGTCTGGTAAATGATTTGCTGAAGAAACATGTGGGTGTTTTTTCATTTGGTTTTGTATTGGTTATGTTCTATTCTTCCAATGCATTAATAGGTATTATCAGAACTTTTGACAGCTCAATTTCAGAAAAGAAAGGTTACTTTTTATATACCAGGTGGCGGGCTATAAAACTAACCCTGATCCTTATACTCTTACTGTTTGCTTCTCTTATTGCAATGATTGGTCAGGAAGAATTAGCCGGAATCCTTAAAGAAATATTTTTGATGAAACAAAAAGCATACATACCTGGATGGAATGTTTTGAGATGGCTAACAATTATTGCCCTGATCTTTTTCGGGATTTCGATTATTTATAAATATGCACCTTCCGTTAAAAAAAGATGGGATATCATTTCTCCGGGATCTATCCTGGCTACTTCACTAACACTGGCTACTACCATTTCCTTTTCATACTGGGTAACCCATTTTGGCAATTATAACAAGGTATATGGCTCTATTGGTACTATATTAATTATAATGCTGCTCTTATTTCTGAACTCAATGATTTTACTGATTGGATTTGAACTGAATGTTAGCCTTACCTTTTTGAAAGCGGAAGTGGAAAAGAAGGAAATAGCTGAAAGAGAAGCCTTGCTTAATTAAATAAAACCAGAAAGCTTTGCTTATTATTTTGAGGGTGCAATCAGTTCATTAATGGCAATCTTTAACTGTGGTTCAGGTAATTGCTGGTTATAAAACCGTTTGTATTTTTTACTTCCATTTACAAATAAGGATACGGGGATAGAGCCATCCCAGGATTTATCTATTAACGGGCAAAAATAATCTGCATTTTTCTCATCAAGGAAAATAATTCTGGAAGTATAACCCTGCTGTCTGGCAAAATTTGAAATACCAGTAGGATAATCTCTACCAAAATCAAGACTTACTAATACCAGTACTATCCCACTTTCTTTATACTCCTTAATATTTTTTTCAAACCAGGGTATTTCATGTACACAGGGTTTACACCAACTTGCCCAGAAATTTATAATCAGCGGTGAATGTACAGAATCAATAAATCTGTTCAATTCCCCTATTTTCATTTTACGGATATCCTGGGAAAAGGAAAAATGGCAAACTGCCAATGCAGCTAAAATAAATAGAGTTTTCATTTATAATTCATCATTTACATCTTCCTGAAATCCCCATTCTGCCAGCAGGCCATTCATCTGATCAGCAGGTAAAGAGGATTTAGCATAATGCCCTGCAAGTTCTTTCTGACGATAGGCTTCATAGATACTGACTGCACAGGCTACACTTATATTCAGGCTCCTGATAATACCCATCTGAGGAATAATAAAATTTCCATCTGCCAATTTCCTTACTTCCTCACTTACTCCACTATGTTCATTACCAAATATCAGGGCTATACTACCTGTAAAATCTATCGCATATAAACTTATAGCATCACTGGAAAGATGGGTGGTTAAAATTCGGTTATACCTCTGTCTTAGTTCTTTAAAACAGGCTTCAGTATCTTCATAATGATGGACAGTCAGCCACTTGGCAGCACTGCTACTGCTCCTGGCGCCAAATTTCAAATGCCGTGGAATTTTAGTATTTAAGATAAAAAGATCCTGAATTCCTACTGCATCGCAGGTGCGCATTACTGCAGAAATATTATGGGGGTCCTGAACATTTTCCATAACAACACACAGATTACTTTGACGTTGCTGCAGGACTTTTAATAATTTTTCACTTCTTTCCGGAGTCATACCAATCAATTTTATTCAATAAAGGTACTAATGCAAAAATGCTTTCATCATATAGATGAAAGCATTTTACTTGTTATTTCGATGTAAAAAGCCCATAAATAATAAAAAGTACTAGCTTTTCTCAGTACTTCTAACAGATTTACGTGTACGTGTGGTAACAGAGCTTCGTACTACAACTTCGGTAAGTTTTACATCAATTATTTCAGCAGTTTTAACTTTTACTGCCGGAACAATATTCATTTTTTTGAATCTCATTGCACTCCATACATGATCAAGAGCTACCAAACTTACGCCCTCGTAACTATTCTGTGAAAATATTTCCCAACTGCAGTCCCGGTTAAGATCACTTACAATTTTACTCGTTTGCTTGGGATAAGCAATCCAAAGCTTACTTTCACTATGCAATGCTGTAAATACCTCCCGCATAATATTATTTAACTGCGTTTGGTTTACCGCAAAAACTAAAGCAAAATCTATTTTTTTGCTTCGTAATAACGGTGTTACATTTTTTGCGTAAGATAACTTGACAAACTGCTTTTCTATAGAAGATGGTAAACCCTGAACCAGCAGGTTTTTTTCATCTTTTAATTCCAACTTTTCAAACAAACTTAAATTAGACATGCCTAAAAAGAATTTCAGGTGATGTGAATATAAAGAGCAAAGTTACTGAAAATTAGCCATTAAGCTCGCACAAACCATCAATAATTTGCGTTAAAATCCGTAATTGTACTTTAATCTAATGTTTTATTATGCTTTCATAATTGGAGTTTGCTTAAATGCAACTTTAAAACCTGCAAATTTTATCAGTCCCGCATCTTCCGCTGACGTCGGCGGTCCCTGTACCGTAGAATCGGCACTTTACTTTCAGTGCCTTTAAGTAACCTCAAAATATTTTTCTTATGCGTAAATACAACTAATACTGCAACGATGCAGGCAAAAATTTGATATAATGTCTCTTTTTCATTAAAGACAAACAATATGAGAAACATAAAAGCAACTCCTGCTAAAATAGAGCTTAAGGAAACAAATCTGGTAAAATAAAGAACAAGCAGAAATACTCCTACTGTTGTTAATGCAACACTTGGCTGAATTGCCAAAGCCATTCCAAATAAAGTAGCAACCCCTTTTCCACCTTTAAACCCTGCCCATAATGGAAAAATATGTCCGATAACAGAGGCCATGCCTAACCCAATCATAAAATTGGTCCGGTCTAATTCATCAGTTAGATAATAAGGAAGAAGTATGTATAATGAAGTGGCAATTACACCTTTTAACATATCTGCGATCATTACAAATGTGCCCCATTTGCTGCCTAATACACGATAAACATTAGTAGCACCAGCATTACCGCTGCCATAATCACGAATATCAATTCCAAAATAATATTTACTTACCCACACTGCAGTTGGTACTGATCCAATCAAATAAGCAATGATAATTAATAAAAATTCATTCATTTGGAGGTTCTTATTTTACGGAACAGCAAAGATAGTCAACCATATGAGAATACATAGCCGATAGTTAAATTTTATGAAAAACATATCGTTTTGACATAAATTGCTATCTATCAATTAATTATAGATTATTTGCATCCCGCTTGGAAAGATTGTCAGTTCCTGGAAGCAGCTTTTAATGACCTTCATTGACTAATATTTCTTAAAGTAAAGTGCAATCCAACCCTTTTTTTGTTTTGTTTCAATATGGTGCCATGCAAAAGATTTTACAGCCGAAAGAATATCAGATTCATCTTCCTGCAATAAACCGCTTAGCAGGATATCGGCACCATTATCACTATCCTTGTTTAGAGATTCAAGGTTTTGCAGAATGATATTTTTATTGATATTAGCTATTACAACCTGAAAAATACCTGCATTATTCGCAGAATCGAGTTTTACAACAGAAATATTTTTACATTGATTATTTACTATATTCTCCTTAGCATTTTCTATACACCAGTCATCATGATCACCAGCAATAATGTTTCCACCTCCTAATTTTTCTGCAAGTATGGCCAGAATTCCCGTACCTGTACCAAAATCAAAAACTGATTTACCTTTGAAATCAATATTTTTCATGAATTGCATCATCAGATATGTGGTTGCATGATGCCCAGTCCCAAAACTCATTTTTGGGGTAATCAATATTTCAAAAGCAACATTCGCAATAGGTTCATGAAAATGTGCCCGTATTCCTACAAAATCGTCTACTACTACTGGATCAAAGTTAGATTCCCAAAGTTCATTCCAGTTAGTTTCCTGTATCAGCGTTTGTGTATAAATTACCGAATATTTATTTAATATAAAATCAAGTTCAGGTTCTTTGAAATCAATTTTACTGATATAAGCTTTGAGGTTATCTTCTCCCTGTTCAAAACCGGTGAACCCGATTTCAGAAAGCTCTGCAATCAGTAATTCACTTATTTCCAAGATGATAGGAGCAATTTCGATTTCAATATATTTCATCGTATTCAATAAAAACCCCGAAATTTTCGGGGTTAGTTATTATAAATTTATACATTTTCTTCATTCTGTCCTTGCCTGTCATTAGGCCTGAAATCGGGTTTTGGCATTAATGCTTTACGGCTCAGTTTAAATTTGCCAGTACGTGGATCAATACCCATCAGTTTTACTTTTACCTTATCCCCTTCCCTGAAAATACCTTCCATGCTTTCAAGACGCTTCCAGCTGATTTCACTGATATGTAATAGTCCTTCTTTTTTGGGCAGAAACTCTACAAATGCACCAAACTCTTTGATTCCTTTAACAGTACCTTCATATACTTCATTCACCTGAGGCATTGCAGTTAATCCTTTCACCCATGCCAGTGCTTTATCCAGTCCTTCTTTGGAAACAGAGAAAATGCTCACTTCACCATAATTACCAACTTCTTCAATATTTACGGTGGTACCAGTTTCGCGTTGTATTTCCTGTATTACTTTACCACCTGGCCCGATTACAGCACCAATGAATTCTTTATCGATGATCAGTTTCTCCATTCTAGGTGTATGCGGTTTCACTTCCGGACGGTGAGCAGGAATACATTCATACATCGCATCCAGTATATGTAAACGGCCCCTGCGTGCCTGGGCTAATGCCTCTCTCATCACTTCCATGCTTAATCCGTCAACTTTAATATCCATCTGTACCCCACATATTCCATCACGTGTACCGGTTACTTTAAAATCCATATCTCCCAGATGATCTTCATCTCCCAGTATATCTGTTAAAATGGCATATTTTCCGTCAGCACGGGTAACAAGACCCATTGCAACTCCACTTACATGTTTAGGAATCGGAACACCTGCATCCATTAAGGCAAGACTACCGGCACAAACTGTAGCCATGGAAGAAGAACCATTAGATTCAAGGATATCACTCACCACCCTGGTGGTATAAGCATATTCATTTCCAGGCATCATTTGTTTTAAACTGCGCATAGCCAGATTACCATGACCTACTTCTCTTCTGCCAACCCCTCTCATCATTTTAACCTCACCGGTTGAAAAAGGAGGGAAATTATAATGCAGTATAAATTTGGCATAATCAGATTTAGCAGCTGTTTCAGTAAGCAATTGATCTAATGTTGTACCCAGGGTTACGGTGGTAAGAGATTGAGTTTCACCTCTGGTAAACAGAGCAGAACCATGTGGTCCGGGTAAAGGATCTACTTCCATAGCCAATGGCCTTACCTGGTCTAACTGGCGACCATCCAGGCGAACCCTGTCTTCCAGCATCATATTCCTGACAACTTCCCATTTCAGGTCCTCATAATACTTTTTCACTAATTTTTTATCTCCATCAGTCAATTCTTCACCAAAACTTGCAATCAATTCATCTTTTAATAAGCTATAAGCATCAGTTCTTTCAGCTTTGGATGATGCACTTTTGGAAATTGCATAGACCTTATCTTTCGCAAATGCAATCACTTTCTGGTTGATTTCTTCATTTGCAGGAGGTTTCTTATACTCTCTTTTTGCAGTAACTACTTTTTTATCCCTTAATTGCAGCTGAGCAGTAATCTGAACCCTGATGGCTTCATGTGCCAGTTGCAATGCATCTACCAGCTCTTCTTCTGAACATTCTTTTGCTTCACCTTCCACCATCATCAGGTTCTTTTCTGTAGCAGCAATCAAAAATTCAAAATCAGCTTTAGCCAATTCAGTACGGGTAGGGTTAACAACCATTTTACCATCCACTTTTGCAATCCTTACTTCACTGATAATTTCCTTGATTGGAATATCAGAAACAGCAAGAGCAGAAGAAGCGGCCAAACAAGCCAATGCATCAGGCATAACTTCAGGATCACTGGAAATTAGTGTAATCAATACCTGAACATCACACAAATAATCTTCAGGAAATAACGGACGTAATGCCCGGTCAATTAAACGGCTGGTCAGTATTTCATAATCATTAAGCCTTGCTTCCCTTTTGAAAAATGACCCGGGAATTCTACCTGCAGAAGCAAATTTTTCCTGGTAATCAACACTTAAAGGGAAAAAATCCTGTCCCTCTTTGGGATCCTTATTGGCAACAACTGTTGCTAAAATAATACAGTTTCCCTGGCGTACAGTAACAGCACCATCAGCCTGACGGGCTAATTTTCCTGTTTCAATAATCACTTCAGCACCATTTGGCAGCTGAAAACTTGATTGTATTGGTTGTGATAACATACTAAAAATGGCGTTTGAAGGCTTGCCTGGAAGGAATAATATAGGGCAAACCAATGTTTAAATTAATGCAGAATGTTATACGCAAAAAAAACTATTCCCAACCGTATGAAAAATCAGTTGGGAATAGTATTAATCATGTATATAAGTTTATTTTCTTAAACCGAGTTTTTCGATTAGAGCGCGGTAGCCGGTGAGATTATGCTTTTGTAAATAAGTAAGCAGGCGTTTACGCTGTCCTACCATTTTCATTAATCCACGCTGTGTAGAAAAATCCTTTTTATTAGCCTGTAAGTGTTTACTAATGTCCAGGATTCTTTCAGTAAGCAAGGCAACCTGACCTTCAATAGAACCAGTGTTTGTGGCAACACCACCAAATTCTGCAAAAATTGTTGTTTTTTTCTCTTTTGTAATTGACATCTGAGTTTCTTTTAAATAGCGTCCGAAAATTTACATCTTTTATTTGTGGCGGCAAAAGTAGTAATTTTCAGGAATATAACTAAAATATTAGTCCTTTTTTTTCAACAAATCGATGATTTATGGGGAAAATTAACCCCAATTTGCAAATTTATGAAGCTTTTCACCTAAAAGTTATATTTGCACCTATGCTCAGCCCCCATCGCCAAACCAGAATTTGTTTAACTGTAACCAATGATCTGAATTATGATCAGCGGATGCAACGAATTTGCAGATCCCTGGCTAAAAACGAATTTCAGGTTATTTTAACAGGAAGGAAAAGAAAGCATTCCATTTCTCTGAAAAACGAAAACTATTTACAGAAAAGAATTCCATGTTTTTTTGAAAAAGGCAAACTTTTCTATATAGAATATTCTTTTCGGCTATTTTTTTCCCTTCTTTTTACCAAATTTGATATCATTTGTGCTATTGACCTGGATACCATATTACCCTGCTATTTAATTTCTGTTCTGAAAAGGAAAAAAAGAGTATATGATGCTCATGAATATTTTACAGAACAAAAAGAAATTATATCACGAAAAATTATTAAACAATTCTGGAATGGTATTGCAGAATTTTGCATTCCGCGATTTATAAACGGTTATACCGTAAATGAATTTATCAGGCAGGAATTCAAAAAAAAATATGCAGTAGATTATACAGTTATCAGAAACCTGCCCGTAATGACTGCACCACTCCCGGTTATACCTGAAGCTACTAAACGTTTTATCATTTACCAGGGGGCCATCAATGAAGGCAGGAGTTTCGAAACCATTATACCAGCTATGAAAGATGTAAATTGTCACCTGCTTATTTTTGGGGAGGGAAATTATTTCAAACAAACGCAACAACTGATTCTTGATAATAATCTGGAAAATAAAGTCATTTTAAAAGGAGCCCTGACACCTGATTTATTAAAAGGAATCACTCCTTATGCATATTTTGGATTAATGGTATTTGAAGGGAAAGGTTTAAATCAGATTCATTCCTTATCAAATAGATTTTTTGATTATATTATGGCAGGTATTCCACAGATTTGTATCCGTTTCCCTGAATATGAAAAAATCAATGAAAACTATAAAGTTGCATGGATGATAAATTCAACAGATTCTAAAACAATCTCTGATGCAATGAACAAACTATTAAATAATGATGTTATTTATCTTGAGTTAAAGAAAAATGCCTGTATTGCAAGGGAACATTTAAACTGGGAATCAGCTGATGAGAAAAAATTAATTTCCCTTTACCAAAATCTATAACTACAGCTACGCATAATTAATAAGCTCAATTGAAATGGATAAACACTTACACATTATTGCATTTACAGTACCCTACCCAGCAGATTATGGGGGTGTCTTTGATCTGTTTTATAAACTGATAGCATTAAAAGAAGAAGGTGTTCTGATCCATTTACATTGTTTTGATTATAACAGGGGCCCGCAACCAGAACTAAACAAATATTGTTATTCTGTAGATTATTATTCCCGCAATAAAGGACATAAAGCAATTTCATACAGTTTACCTTATATAGTTGCCAGCAGAAAAAATGAATTGCTGTTCAGTAATTTGCTTAAGGATGATTATCCCATATTAATGGAAGGGATTCATTCTACCTATTTATTACAGGATGAGAGATTTAAACACCGTAAAAAATATATCCGGCTTCACAATGTAGAGCATCTCTATTATCGTCAACTTTCAAAAACAGCCAGTTCAATTTTACAGAAAATATTCTTTTTCAGGGAAAGTATACTGCTTAAAAAATATGAACAAAAGACTATCGCAAAAGCAACAGCATATTGGGGCATCTCTCATAAAGATGTAGATTTTTACACTAATATTTTTCATTGCGCTTTGATTGATTTTCTACCAGTGTATTTACCCGAAAACTGGGGTGACAGATCTGCTGAAGGGAAAGGTTATTATTGCCTTTTTCATGGTGATCTGAGCATTGGAATCAATGAAGCTGCGGCAATATGGTTGTTGGAAAAAGTTTTTAAGCAAATAAAATTACCATTGGTAATTGCCGGTAAAAACCCTTCAAAAAAGCTGGAGAGATTAGCACATGCTGAAAAATACAGTTGCCTTGTTGCTAATCCAAGTGAGAAAGAGATGCAGGACATGATAACAAAAGCGCATATTAACATTTTTCCTGCAGTTCATTCCACTGGCATCCCAATAAAAATATTGAATGCACTTTTTAATGGAAAATACTGTATCGTAAATAAAACGACAGCAGCTATAACTGAATTATCTGAATTATGCTCAATTGCAAATACTTCCGAAGAATATATAAAAATAATAACTGCATTGTACCAGGAGCCTTTTACAATACTGCAGACTGAGAAAAGAAAAAAATTGCTCCATACTGTATTTAACAATACACGCAATGCAAAACAACAGATAACCTGGATTTGGGGAATGGATATTTAAACTAAATACTTTATCGGAAAAAACTGGTATTAAATTCCACCGACCCCTGTGGCAGAAAAAATAGACGCTGCGGGAGTAATCCTTTGTTCTCCAATTGATTCATAGATTGAGTTATTACTGATAAATTCAGGAACAATTCTTTTCATTTGGTTCAATACTTCTGTATCCTGATTTTTAACAGCCAATGCAATCAATAATTCAATTTCCCTGGAAATATCTTCATAGTTGTATTCCAGCACATTCAGATGGAAGATTTTAGGATTAACGGTTGCTGTAATATCTTCCTCCTGAAATATTACTTCATCAAAAATCTTTTCACCCTGTTTAAGTCCTGTAAATCTTATTTCTACCTCTTTTCCGGGAATATACCCGGAAAGTTCAATTACTTTATTCGCCAGGTCTGCTACTTTTACAGGTTCCCCCATATCAAAGGCAAATATTTCCCCGCCAGAGCCTAATGAAACTGTTTCCAAAACAAGGGAACAGGATTCCGGTATGGTTAGGGAATAGGTAAGACTGTCCGGATGTGAAACTGTAACCGGCCCGCCTGCTGCAATTTGTTTATTTATGGTTTGTACCAGTGTTCCATGATAACCCAATGCATTTCCAAACCTGGATATAATAAATTTAGTTCTTTTTGGTTTGCCTCCCATTTGTATAATGCCCTCATCCCATACAGGAGGTGTATGCCTTTTATGCAATGACTGGCAGTAAATTTCAGCAATTCTTTTACTGGCACCCATTATATTTGAAGGTGCAATGGCTTTATCTGAAGAAATAAAGAGGAACCTTTCCGCACCATAGATTTCTGATAAATCAGCTAACATCTTTGTTCCGGAAACATTATTACGGATCGCTTCAGAAGGACAGTTTTCAAGTAATGGTACTAGTTTATACGCAGCTGCATGAATTACAACCTGCGGCAAATACATAGAAAATAAACTATTCATAGAGTACTCATCACGTATATCACCTAAGTACACTTTCAATGCATTTCCCAATTTAAACCGCTGCTGAATTTCAGTTTCCAGCTCAAATAATCCCGTTTCATTCTGATCACATATAATTAAGGAAGCAGGATAAACGGCAGCAACCTGCCTTACTAATTCACTACCAATTAAACCAGCTGCTCCTGTAATTAATATTTTCTTATCTCTTAAATGATCAATTACATGTTGATTTTGCTGCACATTAAAAGTTTCAAGAATAAGTTCGTCCAGTTTAACTTCATGCCTGTTTTTTTTATTCGGCCCTGGCCCCAATATATTTTGAACACTATCTTTAATAAAAGGGGTTTTCATGAGCTTTATGCCATAAGTAGCACAAATTCCATATACTGTATCCCGTTCCTGTAACTCAAAATTTCTTTTTGCGAAAAAAAGATTTTTAACCTTTTTTTCTTTAAATAACCGTGGGGCATCTTTTAAAGGTACTATATGTATACCGTTCACAGATTTACCTGCCAGATCTGCGTCTTCCTCAATATATGCAATTACCCTGAATTCAAAATCAGATGTTTCTTCTATTGTTTTTTTTAATAATAAACTATTATACTGGACTCCGTAAATTACAACATTGACAGTTGCTCTTTTACCTTTTTCAGCATAATACAAATGCTGTATTACTAACCTGTATCCAGCCAATAAAAAACCTGCTATAAAAAAATAATCAAACAAAACAGGTAAAGGCATGATAGTCTCAGCCTTAAGGTAATAAAGTACCATATTTAAAATAACAAGTATCATTAAGGAGAAGAAAACAGGAATATTGCACCTGAATGCTTCTTCCGCACCAGAAAACCTGATGATATCCTGATAAGTTCTGAATAAGTAAAATAAAGTGGAGTTAATGATAATCAGTACCAGTATGTTTTTTACTATATCAATTTTCTGAAACTGCAGCATGTCAAAATTCATCCAATATAAATATGCTGTAAGCAATGCAAAACAGCTTAATAGTAAATCAATTATGAGCAAAGACCATCCCGGTGTAGCTTTTAAATGAAGCAGGTATTTCTTTAATTTTCTCACCACTATACTGTACTTAATGTAAAATAATAGAAGCCAATTTAAATTTGTAGTAAAAAGTACTACAAATTTAAGAAAAAGCACTTTTTTTCCTAGTTTAAATAAAAATAAATGAAAATAAACTCATTTGCATGTTAACAGTTACATCAAAAACTTAAAAAGGATTTTTAGTGAATAAATTGTTCCAAAAATTAGTCGGTCAGCTTTTTTATAACCTTTATCAAGCCCAGAAGATTAAAAAATCCGGATTAATACAGCAGGATTCCCGGCGTAAACACCTCGGGTACATATATCTTTAGTAACTACAGCACCGGCACCTATCACCACCCCGTCACAAATATTAACCGGAAGTATGGTTGCATTACTGCCAATAGAAACATGGCTGCCAATTTGGGTTGCTTTCCATAAAAGCTGATTGCCTTCAGCTGGTCCATGGTTTTCAAAAAGATCGTTAATAAACATTACTCCATGTCCTACAAAACTGTAATCACCTATTGTAACCAATTCACAAATAAAACTATGTGATTGAATTTTACAATGTTTCCCTATTACTACTCCTTTTTGAATTTCAACAAAAGGCCCTATAAAACTATATTCGCCAATACTGCATTCATATAAATTACAAGGTTCTATCACCTTTACATGCTCACCAAAAATTACGTCACGGATATTAGCCCTATTTTTCTTAAGCGGCATAGTTTATTTATTTATCCGGCAATTTAACTAATCCGGCAGATTGATAAATTTTTTGAATAATGTCAACTGTTTTCAAAGCATCTGATGCCTGAGTACAAGCCAGTGCCCCATCAAGCAATACAGCAGCCAGGTTTTGATATATTTTATCATGATTACTCATAGATCCTGTATATGTGCCATAATTATTGGGGCCATTACCTTTCTCCAGATGATCAAAAGCAAAGTTTTCAACACATTGATATTCCAGTTCATTGAGATATTGTCCTCCAATCTTTACAGTTCCTTTTTCAGCTATAATGGTAATAGAACCTTCCATATTCTTTTTGTAACTGTTTACAGTATAATGAAGGGTTCCAATTACACCGCTTTTAAATTCCAGTAAAACAACCCCTGTGTCTTCAAATGCAATTATCCCCTGATGTGCAAAATTTCGTGTGATAGCCTGGCAACTTTCAATATCCCCTAATAGCCAGTATAACAAATCAATGAAATGACTAAACTGTGTAAATAAAGTTCCTCCATCCAATTCCAATGTACCTCTCCATGCATCAGTATAATAATCGGCATTTCTGTTCCAGAAACAACTCACCTGCACACTGTAAACCTTGCCCAGTATATTATTCTGCAATGTTACTTTTACTGCAGTAACCGGTGGATTAAATCTGTTTTGCTTTACAACAAACAATTCCCTTCTACAACTTTTTGCTGCATTTATCATCTGATTACATTCATCTACAGACAGTGCCATAGGCTTTTCCACCAGAACATGAAAACCGGATTCCAATGCCAGAATAGTATGTTGTGCATGATAACCATTAGGTGTACAAACAGAAACAACATCCAGCTCTGTTTCATTATTCAATAAATCTTCTATGGAATGGAATGCTTTAGCATGATATATAGCAGCCAGTTCCAGTGCTTTACCAAAATCAGAATCACAAACAGCTATAAGTACACCAACTGATTGTATATGCTGAGCATGGCGCCTGGCAATTCGTCCACATCCTACTATGGCAAATTTTAAAGTATTCAATAATGAAAAATTACAGGTTTACTAAATTATTAAACAACTTATCGGAGTCAAATTATTCATTATACTTCACCTGCCAGTATCATTTCAATAAACTCCCTGACTGCTCCTTCTCCCCCACTCTTTTTTAACAAAATAATTCCGGGAATGGCTTTTACAGCGGGTACTGCATTCGCTGGACAGGCAGCGATTCCAACATTTTGTAAAAGTTCTATACAGTTAATATCATCACCTATATAGGCAACATCCTTTATATTAATACTTTCAATACTGCAGATTTCCAAAGCAGCATCTAATTTATTACCAAAACCCTTACCCTGGTATAAATAATCCATTTTAAGTTTCGCAGCCCTTCGCTCCACTATTTTTGTACTTTCGGTAGTAATAATACCTCTCTTTATCCCTTTTTCTTTCAACAACATTAAACCCATTCCATCATGAGTATTAAACTTTTTAAACTCATCCCCATTTTCAGTATAATACATTCCTGCATCCGTCATTACACCATCCACATCGGTTAAAAACAGTTTTATTTTCATTCGTCTGAAAGGTTGAAATTTGTAAATTATTATTACTTTTTTTTATATTGGTACTGCTTCATCTTATTCCCTCCGGCTTTCTAATGGGATAAGGTATTCCACAGGAAATTCCACTACCATTATCTGACCCAGGCTTTGAAGCTGCACATATACTTTTCTCTTTCCGCTTCGCAATACGGTACCTTCTTTGTCCATAAAAACACCCTGCCTAATTTTTACCTTGGTGTTTTCCAGGAAGCCATCCATTGATATAATTTTAAAATTAGCTTCCTTCTCATTCAGGTATTGTTTTATAATTTCAATTTCATCTTCCCTGATTACTGCAGGCTTACCCAGATAATGCACATAATTAAGAGCTCCGTCTGTCATGAGTACATTAATTCTATCTTCCTCATTAATCTTTACGAATACATATGATTTAAAGAGAGGTTCCTCTACTAATTTTTTTCTGTCGCTCCATTGCTTCAATACCCTCTGTAAGGGGCACCAGCAAATAATTTGTTTTTTTTCCAGAATACCCGCAATTTTTTTTTCCCACCGGGGTTTCGTATAAATTGCGTACCATTTTTTTTCTGTTCCTAACATAATTCAAAAATAAAAAATACAATCTTAAAGTTAGTCCTAATCGCATAATTATTCTGCTGCAATGTTAGCTTAAATTTAACCTGCTTCAAATATTTGTCTTTTTCATTTCTAATTGTTCAAAAATTAAGCATTAAGCCTGCCAAGAATTAGTAAATAATATATTGAAATTTTTTGTACGGCTAACCCTAAAAATAGAATACTTTTTATAGATACTCCTATGAGATCAGGCAAATAATTACTGTTTTTCTTATTTAAAAAAAGGCTGCTCAATATTTTGAGACAGCCTTTTTCAATTTTCTTTCGAATAGTTTATTTCGAGGTAGTTTGTGTTAGCACCGGTGCTGCTATGATATCACTGATTATTTTTGCTGTATAATTAATATACATATCCGATTTTATACTTTTTAACCATGCCTGGTAACGATCACTTTTCGATTTATCAGGATTATTAAAAAATTTATCTTTATCAAATTTCATCACTTCCATGTCCATCTCTTTTTTAAGTTTTATCAATTCACCATTTTGGTTAACTGTAGATCTTAAAGCTTTTTGCTGTTCTTTATATTTTTCCAGGTTAAGGCTAATAGAAGCATCCATATTTTTACTCAGCCATTGTGTATTATTTTTGATCAGGTTAAACTGAATGTTGGAAAGCACTGAATCATTTTCCTTTTTCAGAAAAGAGTTTAGGTCAAAATTATTATGCCAGCTTTCATAAGGTGATTTTGCTATTTCATCCCATGGCAACGCAGATGTGTTATCTTTTTCACGAATTTTAAGATAGTCATAAATATCCGGATAGATAATATCTGGGGTTACTCCTTTCAACTGTGTGGCTCCTCCGTTTATCCGGTAAAATTTCTGAAAAGTTAATTTTACTGTACCGTATTCCGTATTACCGGACATATCTGTCGGCCTTCCCAAAGGCACATTGCGCTGAACCGTACCTTTTCCATAAGTTGAAGTACTCCCTACGATAATCCCACGTTTATAATCCTGAATAGCTGCAGCGAATATTTCACTGGCAGAAGCACTTTCCTCATTAACCATGACTGCTAATGGGCCATCATATAAAACAGAATTATCCCGGTCGCTCAGTACTGATGATTTACCATCCCTGTCCCTTACCTGAACTACAGGTCCCTGTCCTATTAACATTCCTACCATCTGCACTACTTCATACAATGACCCACCTCCATTAAATCGCAGGTCGAGAATTATTCCTTTAACATTTTCAGATTTTAGTTTTTCAACTTCCTTAGCAAAATCTTCAGAGCAATGAGCTCCATTGGCCCTTTCAAAGTCAGCATAAAAATCCTGTAAAAGGATATATCCAATTTTTTCATTCCCCTTATTGATAATCACACTTCTCGCCAAAGCTTCATCCTGAACAATTTCATCCCTGATCAGGGTCAGTACCTTTATTGTACCATTTTGCTTTTTAATTGTCAACCTTACCTCAGAACCTTTTGTTCCCCTGATTAATTTTACTGCATCAGTTACATCATAACCAGCAAGGTCCACCGGAGTTTCTGCACCCTGGGCAACCTTAAGAATAATATCATTTGCCATTAATTCCCCGCTTTTCCATGCAGGGCCTCCGGATAAAACATTTGCAATTTTAATCTGCCCGTCCTGTTCTGTTAACTGTGCTCCAATACCGTAAAACCGATTGCTCATCATTTCATCAAATGCTCTTTTTTCAACAGGTGGAAAATAATCAGTATGGGGATCCATCAGGTTTGTGATAACGTTAATATAAGTATTAAAACGTTCATCTTCTGTAAACTTCACCTTAATCCTATCATAAAAACGATCCATTCCTTTCAGCACTTTTATCCTTGCCTCTTTTTCCAAAACAGAATCAGGTTTCTGCAAACTGGTATCCGTTTTATTTTTATCTTTCTGGCTTAGCATTTCGGCATAAAGCTCTAATGTTTTAAATTTTAATTTTTTACGGATTCTGTCTACTCTTTCTTTGGCAGAAACAGTATATTCCGCTTTATCATCTTCAGGTAAAATAGATTCATTTACTGTAAAATCAAAGGGGCGAGACAAAATATCCTTATAGATATGTGTTATTTCAGTTATTCGCTGGTCATAAATAAGGCTTACCGCAGGAACAAATTTGATATCTGCTCCATGAATTTCATCATCCAGTAAAAGTTCATATTTCTTTAGTGAATTAATGTCAGATTGCAGAAACAGGGTTTTGTCATTATCAAGTTCTTCCAGGTATTTTTTGAATACCTTTTTGGAAAATGCGTCATTTATAATTTGTGGACTATAATGCTGTTTTTCAAGAAGACTACCTACTTCAGAAAGCAATTTTTGCTTTTGATTGATATAATTTTCTTTATTCCCACCATTTCTTGTAAAAGCAAAAAATAAACATCCAAACAAAATAATAGCCATCAGTATCAGGCCTTTGGTACTCTTCATAAATTGTAAAAATTTTTGCATAGTGAAGTTCAAAAATAGCTTAAAAACGATAGAAAGATAGAGATAAGATGCCTCTTAACAAAGGTTTTTGATAAAGAAATTGAAGAAGTTTAAAAAATGACTTTAGAATTAAACCGAATTGCCCTATTTTTGCACCCCGCAAAATGGAGAGCGTAGCTCAGTAGGTTAGAGCGACAGTTTGTGGCACTGTAGGTCGTGGGTTCGAGACCCATCGTTCTCCCAAACCCTCCGAATGGAGGGTTTTGCTTTAAAATAAGTATATGAACAATAACTGGATTTATTTAATCCCCATAATTGGTACAATTACCGGATGGTTGATCAATAGCCTCATAATCAGGTTGCTGCTTTTCCCGGCTTACCCAGTTAAAATTGGCGGGTTAACATTTCAGGGCTTTCTTTTTAAAAGATTACAAGTCATAACAGCAGGAATAGGGAATTGGGCAAATCAAAATTTTATTTCAACTGATGCAATCAGCAAAAAACTGACCAGCCCTGAAGCAATTCAAAAACTTGTACCAGTGGTTGAAGAACAAATAGACTATTTCCTGAAAACCAAACTTGCTGAAAAAATGCCCATGATCAGTATGTTTATTGGCGAAAAAACTACAGGTCAGATTAAAACTATATTGGTGGAGGAAATTGAGTCTTTATTTCCCTTTCTGATCAACCGCTTTCTGGAAAATGCCGTTACAGATCTGAATGTGGGCAAACTGATTGAAGAAAAATTAAATGGTATTCCCCTAGAAAACCTTCAATCAATAATCCTTGAAAGTGTTAAAAAAGAGATTGGAATTTTCAAAATCACAGGTGCAATGGCTGGATTTATCATCGGACTAATAGAACTTATTTTCCTGTTTATTGTTTAATCACCGAATATGCGGGTTTTTCATACCTGCTTAAGGAAGGCTTTATCCATTCAAGTCTTCATATTACCGTTCGTACAGTTAAAACCGATTTTCTCTGCTATCTGAAAAGAAATTTGCAAACGTATTAATTAATAAGTATTACATGAAACATCTTTTATTTTTAAGTTTTTTAATTAGTTTAGGTTCATTTACGATAGCTCAGTTTCCTGCAGGAATGGGAGGAAGCAGGCCTGGTGGTGCTGCTGGTAAGCAAAATATGAATGTCGGACATTTTTATGGTAAAATAGTTGACTCAAAAACAAATAAAGGAATTCCGGGAGTAACTGTAATCTTAACCGGAAATAAATTTGATACTGTAACTAAAAAATTAAAAGAAGTATCCCTAAGAACTATTATCAGTTCGAATCATGGTGATTTCAGCCTGGAAAATTTACCAATTTTCGGAAATTTTAAACTTAAAATATCCTCTGTAGGTTATAAGAGTATCGAAAAACTACTAAGTTTTGGCATTAAATTTCCCCAGGGAGGCCCAAGTGGGGGAATGAGTGGAAGTGCCGCACAGGGAGATGCCGGAACTGGAATGAGTGCAAATTTTCAACAATTATTGGGGCAGGTTGATAAAGATTTAGGAAATATTAAACTGGAAAGTGACCCGTCTGATCTTGGCAATGTTACTGTAACTGCCTCCGCCAAACAACAGCTGGAACTGGGAATTGACCGTAAGATTTTTAATGTGGATAAAAACCTTACCAGCAGTGGGCAAACAGCCACTGAAATTATGAAAAGTATCCCTACTCTTAATGTGGATATAGATGGAAATGTAACTTTAAGAAATGCTACTCCTACCATTTTTGTTGATGGAAGGCCTACTACTATGACATTGGACCAGATACCAGCTGATATCATTGATAAAATTGAAATAATTACCAACCCCTCTGCAAAATACGATGCTTCGGGTGGCAGTGCAGGTATCCTTAATATTGTATTAAAGAAAAATAAAAAGAATGGATACAATGGTGGTATTCGTACAGGAATTGATTCAAGGGCCAGATTAAATACGGGAGGTGATATTAATTACCGCCAGAACAAAGTGAATTTTTTTGCAAGTGGTATGTTTATGCAAAGAAAATCAATTTATACATCCATAACTGACCAAAACTTAATAGGAGCCGTTAATGATACCAGTTCCCATACAGTGGATAATGGAAATAATGATGGGCATTTTGGATTTGGAAGAATCGGTATGGATTATTTTATAGATAATAGAAATACTATTTCCTTTACTGGTAATTACAATAAAGGTCATTTTTTTAATCCTGATGCTCAAACAATAGACTCACTGGTGAATGATATACCTTATACATTTACTAACAGAAATACTAACACGCAAGCCAATTTTGAGAACTTTGGAGGACAGCTGAGCTTTAAACATAATTTCACACAAAATAATCATGATATTACAGCTGATTTCAATTACAATTCCAGTACAACCAGCAGCCTGAGCAATATTAATTCTCAAACTTATTTTCCAAATGGTGCTGCTAAATACCCCTTATACCAGCAAATGGCAGACGGATCTGGGTATAACCACTATTTTACAGGGCAAACTGATTATGAAAACCAGATTAATGACAATTCTAAAATTGAAGCTGGTGCAAGAGCTGCAATCCGTGAATTCCGGACTGATAACTTACAGTACCTGAATGACAATGTTACCAGCCACCAGTTTTACCTTAATCCTTATAGCAGCAGCAGGTACAAATACACGGATGAAGTTTTTGCAGCTTACACCAGTTATAGCCTGAAAGTGAAAAAGTGGAGTTATCTGCTCGGTTTAAGGGTAGAAAGCTCTAATTATAGAGGGCAGATGTTTAAACTGGATGGAGAAGATTCCACAAAATTATCTCCAATTAAATACCCTGTTAGTTTATTTCCAAGTGCCTTTATCACTTATAAAATTGATGATAAACAGGATTTCCAGCTTAATTATTCCAGAAGAATCAACCGGCCTAACTTTTTCCAGTTAATCCCTTCTTATAATTTCACCAATCCGCAAAGCCCATCAGTTGGTAATCCCAACCTGAGGCCGGAGTTTACCAATTCTTTTGAAATGTCTTATAATAATGCATATAAAAGGAATGCTAATTTTCTGGCCACTGTATATATTAAGTATACTACTGACCTGATTACCAGCTATATTTATAAAGATATTAACCGGAATACTTCGAGTGCGGCTGCAGGGGACAGCTTATATTATACCAGCTATATCAATGCTGACAATAGTTATTCATATGGTTTGGAATTAACTAATAAAATGAATATTGTAAGGTGGTGGGAATTAACTTTAAATGTAAATCTGTATAATTCTGTACTGAATGCAACCATTCCAAACCAAACCATCAGTAATTCACTCATAAGTGGATTTGCTAAAATGAACAATAATTTTAAAGTAGCAAAAGGATGGTCGGTACAGTTTAGTGGTGATGCTCAGGCAAAAAGCCTGATTCCCCAAAACTCAGGAGGCGGTGGTGGAGGTGGCCGTGGTGGTAGCATGGGAATGGGCGGCCCGGTTACTTTAGCACAGGGTTATATCCTGCCACGTTATGGATTTGATTTAGCCATCCGCAAAGAATGGACATGGAAAAAAGGACAAACAGGTTCTCTTACCCTGAGTATGAACGACATTTTCAGGACCCAGGTCTATAAAACAACTGCCTCTACAGTATTTGGGGCAGAAACTTTAACCCAGGATGTTCAGAGAAGAAGGGACCCTCAGGTATTGAGATTGAATTTCTCATACAGATTTGGAAAATTTGATGTAAATTTATTGAAACGGAAAAATACCAAAGCAGACCAATCCGGTGGAATGGATGCTATACAATAAAAATATTAGTAGTTAGTGTTAGTGAATGTAAGGGCCGCTATTCTTAGCCGCCCTTTTTTTATTGTAACTGACATAATAATTATTGATATGAAAACTGCCCCTGAATACTTAACTTCGTAAAGACTTACGATCATGAAACAAATTATTTTATTATTTTTTATATTCATTGTTTCCTGCAATCATGCAGATTACCCCAAAGCAGAAAATGACCTCGATGCAGGCAGGGAATTTATTGATGCCGTATTGAAAGGTGATTTCAGTAAAGCAGGTTTTTATGCGCTGAATGAAGAAACAGATAATCGTTTAATGCAACAACTCAAAACTGATTACCAGGAAAAAAGAAATGAAGAAAAACAACAGCTACATGACGCAGTAATCACGATACTTAAAATTGAAAACATCAGTAAAGCTGAAACCATCCTTCATTATAAAAATTCATTTTACAATAAAGAACACCAACTGAAAATAATTCTGAAAAATGGCAACTGGCTGGCTGATGTCAAATTTGCATTTAATGGTAGTCTATGATACTGAGAAATGTGATATTGGTGGCTATTGGAGGAGGTATCGGATCTGTAATGAGATATTTATTTTCCATTTTCATAAAGCCATGGTATTTCCCTTTTGCTACATTTACAGTAAACATACTGGGATGTTTTGCAATAGGGCTGATTATGGGCTGGATCATTAAAAATCATTATCCGGGTGAATGGAGGCTGTTTTTAGTAACTGGAATTTGCGGAGGATTTACTACCTTTTCATCGTTTTCTTGGGAAAGTCTCAGTTTACTGGAAAATGAACGGTATGGAGCATTAGGTTTATACCTTTCCGGTAGTATAATATTGGGCTTTGCTGCAACATTTTTTGGATATTGGCTTATAAAACAAATCTGATATATTTATGATGACAGTATTACATCCATGGCATGGTGTTTCTTATGGAGAAAATGCGCCTAGAACAGTAAATGCAATCATTGAAATTCCACAGGGAAGCCGCTGCAAGTATGAAATTGATAAACCAACTGGCTTACTGAGGATGGATCGTGTAATTTACTCTTCTTTCTATTATCCTGTTAATTACGGTTTTATTCCCCGTACTTATGGTGATGATAAGGATCCGCTCGATATCCTTGTATTAACCTCACTACCAGTAGTTCCGCTTACCCTCATGGAAGCAAAAGTAATTGGGGTAATGCAGATGATAGATGGCGGAGATGCAGATGATAAAATTATTTCTGTGGCAGCTACTGACCCCAGTGTAAGGCATTACAACAATATTGAAGAACTGCCCCCTCATTTTTTAAATGAACTGCGCCATTTCTTTGAAGAATACAAAACGCTTGAAAACAAGTCCGTTTCGGTGGAGGAATTCGGCGATAAGGTAACCGCACTCAATATTATTCAGAATTCTATTGATGCATATAAAGCTAAGTTTTCAAAATAAATACTTTGAAAAAAATGTCTTTTACATTTACCATTATCCTGATCCTGATCCTGATCGGATTATTATCAGGTGCACTGAGTGGATTGGTAGGTGTTGGCGGTGGAATTGTTATTGTGCCAGCCCTGATTTATTTTCTGGCTTTTTCTCAAAAACAAGCACAGGGCACCTCTTTAGGAATCATGCTATTACCTGTGGGTATATTGGGGGTAATGCAGTATTACAAGGAAGGGCAGGTTGACTGGAGGGTGGTTTTAATTGTTTCACTGGCTTTTTTGGTTGGAGCTTTTTTGGGTAGCAAACTATCATTAACCCTACCGGATAAGATCCTGAAAAGGATTTTTGGCATTCTTTTATTGATTGTTGCCCTTAAAATGTTACTGATTGACAATTACAAAAAAGACATACCTGCTATTAAGACATCAGGAAATGTGGAAAAATTGAAAACTTAATTCTTGGAAAAATAATTGCCAAACCTATATTTGTAAAAATAATGACAGCAATGGAAGCACAACAATCAACAAAAAAATATTGGATTTACTTCTTTATCTGGTTTGCTATTTTAGTATTCATGCTATATATGCCACAGTTCAGGCAATTTTTCTGGCTGGCTTTACCCGGTACAGCTACTCATTTTGCCAAAGCAATGGATATAATGTAAAACATTAATAATTCGTTCAGATATTAAAAAAGTCCGGCTAAATTGCTGGACTTTTTTAATATCTGTATAAATTATTAAGGAATTAATCTCTTAATTATTCTTAAATGATGTGTTCTTTCACCAGTGTCGGAACTCATGATTCCTGCTGTATCTATTTTATCAATCCTAACCCTGCCTGATGCATGTATAATGGTTTCTGCATCCATTAAAATACCCACATGTGTAATACGCCCTTCATCATTATCAAAAAATGCAAGGTCACCACATTTACCTTCCTGCAAAAAACCGACTATAATACCTTGTTCAGCCTGTTCGCTGGCATCACGCATTAGTTTTATACCCAATAATTTATACACCTGTTGGGTAAACCCACTGCAATCAATTCCAAATGTTGATTTCCCTCCCCACAAATAAGGTGTATTGAGATACTGAAGGCAGAAATGTTCAATATTTGTTACATTTATTTCTACCTGCAGGGAATCAAGAACATATTTAGAAGGATACTGAATATGATAATTGCCTAAAACTACCAGCTCTGAACTGGAATAGACCGGAGTGCCGCAGCTTATCCTGCAATCCCTTCCATTGATTTTAGCAGTACTGATTCCTTTTACAAGGTATTGACTGGTTTCTATGGGTTTTTCTGTTTCTATTAACTGTACCCGCTGGCACCACCCTTCATACCCATCTGTTAAGCACTTAATCTTGTAAAAATCTTTTGAAACTTCCAGAATACTGGCAAATTCACCCAATAACAATTCACTCACCAACTCCGACCTGTGAGAAGCCTCTTTTCGCAAGGGAGCTACCGCTACAATACAAGCAACAAACTGCATAACAGAATTTTACAGTAATTTAAATCATTATCCATTTGCAATAATTGAAAAATAGTGCTCAGCGTATATTTAAACTGAAATAAAATTGTTATCAATCAAAAATCAGAGAATTCATTTAATGCTCAAAATAATTTTAAGCTTGCTGTAAAACAGCAATATCAAATTTTTTCATTTGCATAAATGCTTTCAATACACGAGGCGCTTTCAGGGGGTCGGACATCAGTTTTCCTAAAATAGCTGGTACAATTTGCCAGGAAATACCATATTTATCCTTTAACCATCCACAGGCATTTTCCTTACCACCCTGTGTAAGATTATTCCAATAATGATCAATCTCCTCCTGATTTTCACATTCAACAACAAAAGATACTGCTTCATTAAAAACAAAGTTGGGTCCTCCGTTTAAACCCATAAATCGTCTTCCATCCAGTTCAAATTGTACCACCATTCCTGTATCAGCAATGATGCTGCTATTTTTAAAAATAGTACAATAAAATTCGGCAGCTTCTTTTGCTTTACCATCAAACCACAAACAGGGATAAATTGGATTGGCCATTGTTTTTTTTGTGAAAATACAAATGTCTTACCCATTATTCCTAAAGTAATCTTAAAAATGAAATATCGTTTAATAATTTTTATAAATTATTTATATTTACCGGGTGAAACACCTGTTGAAGCATATCGGATTTATGCAATTATTGATGCTGTATTGCCTGATTACAGGTTTTTACAGTACCATTATATTTAATACTGCTTTTGAACAAATAAATAGTTCAGGCACTCAAAAAAAAGGGTATCATCATGCGATTGCCTCTACTCTTTTTTTCCATACAAATTCTTTAGGGAGTAAATTAATAAATCAAAGGGAAGAAATACCCTTTCCGGGAAATTTAACTTTCAAAGATTTTAATGGTATAATTCAACATTTAGAACAACAATTGTTAAGCAGATTTATCAACTACAGATATTATTCAAACACACTTTTAATCCAGTTAAGGCAACAAGCCCTATTATACCCTTTTCATTGTTTTACCTGATCCTGCATTCATGATAAGTAGGAAGGAAAACATATACCAGCAGCCATTAAATGTCTGACTTGTAATAATTTATTGTCATTTTTCAAAAATAATACATGGATACAGGTACCGCTATAATTGCCGTAATCATCACAATGGTAGGCATTATACCACTCGTGCTGATTGGCAGAAGTAATAAAAAAAGAGAAAAAAAATATTTTCAGATAATAACCAATCTTGCTGAAGAAAACAACTATAGGATTACACAATATAATATCGGGAGTAATTTTGTAATCGGGATTGATAAGAATGCCAATATTCTATTCTTTTGCAGGACAAAAAAAGGAATAGAAACAACCCAAATAGTATCATTGACTAATGTTACAGGAAGCAGGGTAATCAATACAACCCGAATGGAATATTATAATGAAAGCAAGCAAAGTATTACCGATAAGCTTGAATTGGCATTTGACCAGAAAGACAGTAAGAACTCAGTAATTCTGTTTGAATTCTATAATATTTATGATGAGGGCAGTTCCTTAAACGGAGAATTGCAATTAATTGATTACTGGTGCCGGATGATCAATGATAAAATTTATCTGATGAAAAAAGGTATTTAATTTTAATTTTTCAGGCTGCCTTTCAAATGTAAGGCAGCCTTTATTCTATAATTTTCGCCTTCAGGCATATGGATTTTAATCATTTCTGCATCTAAGTATAAATGTTATATTTAAGTTGTGAATACAGATAGGTACCAGCATATCAGTGATAAAGAGTTAATGGACCATTACTATTCCGATGGCAATAATGAATGGATTGGCATTTTATTACAGCGCTATACCCTCTTACTTTTGGGTACCTGCATGAAATACCTTAAAAATGAACAGGATGCAAAAGACAGTGTTCAACAGATTTTTCTGAAAGTAATCACCGAAATTCCAAAATATAGGGTTGAATATTTTAAAAGCTGGCTATATATGGTGGCTCGCAATTATTGTCTGATGCAATTGCGTGATAAAAATATTATCTTACCGGTGGTAGAAGAAAAACACGGTCAGCTAACTGAAGAAACAGATCTGGATGCAATCTTGTCAAAGGAAAAAAGCCTGAATCTGATAGAAGACAGTTTACAGGAATTAAATGAAGATCAGAAAAAATGTGTGGTGCTTTTTTATATTCATAAAAGAACCTATCATGAAATTTCTGATCACACAGGTTTTAGTTTGTTGCAGGTGAAAAGCTATATTCAAAATGGTAAAAGAAACCTGAAATTATTGGTAGAAAGAAAAATGAAAAACACATAATGGCTGAAAATGAAAACATATTGAATAAAGAGGGTGATTTGAATGAAGCCATCCTGTTGAAATACCTGGAAGGGACATTATCCAGAGAAGAAGCTTATGCAGTTGAAAAGCAAATGGCAACTTCAGATTTTGTAAATGATGCAGTGGAGGGTCTGGGTAATTTCAAAAGTAAAAGAAGCATAGCGATTATTGTAGATGAATTAAACAATAACCTGCAACAACAAACCAGTAAGCCCAAAAAAAGAAGAGAAAAAAGAAGACTGAAAGGGTTGGATGGAATTTTGATTTCAGTTATTATTGTTTTAATGCTTTGTATGTTGGGCTATGCAGTTCTGCATGTTTATGATCAGAATAAAACAAAAACTGAAATTAATAGTAAGCCACACACCCCTTAAAAAGAGCAAGTTTAATTAGATTATTAAACAATCCCCTTATTACCTGCATAATTTCCTGATAATAACTTCCTGATGGGGAAAAGACTGTATCAATTGTGAAGCGTATGCCAGTTCAAAATCTCTGAAATCGAATCCCGGAACCACAGTACACCCAACAAAACTGAATGATGAACCGTTTGCAGGAGCTGAAGCAAACCAGGTATTGGCAGGTACCACATACTGAAAAACTTCACCTGCTGCGATATTATTACCCAGTTTTATTATTTTCAAATTGCCATCAGGCATAATCATATATACTTCCAATGTCTGTCCCGCATAAAAATGCCAGCATTCATCACTTTTAATCCGGTGGAATGCAGAAAAATTTCCTTTTTCCAGTAAAAAATAAATAGCTGTGGCCATATTCCTGTCTCCTTTAAAACCAGATGGCAATGTATTAACAGGAATCATTTCATCAGACCTGTAAGTTTCTTTGTAGTACCCTCCTTCCGGGTGCGGCTGTAAATCAAAATGTTTTATGAATTGTTGAACAGAATAGTTTTGCATAGTAATCCTTTAAATTTGAAATCAAGTTAGTAAACATGAAAGATAATTTTTCCAAACAATCAAAATTATATGCTGCTTTCCGTCCTCATTATCCTGAAACCTTGTATAATTTTATTTATAGTAAGCTCTCACATTTTAATACCGCTTTGGATGTAGCAACGGGAAACGGGCAAATAGCATCTGTACTTTCCGGTAAATTTGAAAAAGTATATGCAACGGATATCAGTGAAAAACAACTGGATATGGCCATCCCAAAAGAAAATATAAAGTATCTAAAAGAAGCAGCTGAAAAATTTTCTTTTGCTGATGAAAGCTTTGACCTGATTACGGTTGCACAGGCAATCCATTGGTTTAATTTTGATCTTTTTTTTGCAGAAGTGCAACGTACTTTAAAACCTGGTGGAATCATTTGTGTAATTGGCTATGGCCTGCTCAGAGCCGATGAATCTACCAATGAAATTATTGATCATTTTTATAAAACTGTGATTGGGCCATACTGGGATAAAGAACGCAAACATATTGATGAAGCTTACCGGAATATCCCCTTCCCTTTCGAAACTATTGAAAGCCCTTCATTATACATGGAATACGAGTGGCCATTAGACCATTTTGTAAAATACCTGGAAACCTGGAGTGCCGTGCAACATTATATACAGGAACAGGGAAGTAACCCAATTGGTTGCGATATGACGCAACGGTTACAGGAGAACTGGGCTGTAAATGAAACTAAGAAAATACGTTTTCCCTTATTTATTAAAACAGGGAGGAAAGAACAAAAAAGGGAGATTATTGTGTAATAATCTCCCTTTAAAAAGTGGACCTGAGGAGAGTCGAACTCCTGTCCAAACATATTTGCCATAAGTTTTCTACATGCTTATTTCATTATTATTTGTCGGCACTCAGCAGGAAATGAACAAACCAATTGAATGCTTAGCTGGATGGTCTTAAGTTGTTAGCACAGCCTTTAACAACAGCAACCTGTTTTGTTTTGAGTCGGCAGCGGAACGTGGTAACAGATCAACCTGCTCTGCGGCCCTAATGACTATCTAATCACTGATTAGGCAGCCATGGCATACTGTGTATTGCCATTTGAGATTTGAATATTCAGATTTAAGTGCTAATTATCCAACGCACTGCATGCTTACGCCTACCGCAACTTACGCTGTCAAAACCAATACAGGCCCATAAAATATAAGTTGAAAATAAGGTAAAATCAAAGAGCTTCCGGTACTTAGGCAATACCCAAAATTTTACTGAACAGCAAATTTACAATTTTATTTTGACCTGATAGGGCTAAACTTTATACTTTCATCCTACTTTATGAATAACAACATCCCTAATTCTGCATTAGCATATTACAGTAACGAAACCGCATCGCATCAGCAGGTATTAAACAAATGGATTTCAAAGGGCAGGAAGATTGGCTGGGCCCGGTTTCTGATTGTTCTATTTACTGCACTTGCCCTGTATAGCGTTTGGGGAAGTGGCTGGGTCATAGAAGCCGCTATTCCATTTGCAGGGATTACCCTGTTTTTAAAAGCTGTATCCATGGATATTGAAAACAGGCAAAAAATTGAAAATGAAAGCAGGTTATTAAAAATTATAACCAATGAAATAGAAGTTCTGAAAGGGAACTTCAGTTCCCTGGAAACAGGAGAATTGTTTGCCCCTCACCAGCATCCTTATGCCGGTGATCTGGACCTGTTTGGCCAGTATTCCTTATACCAGTATATCAACAGATGCCAGTCAGAACAGGGAAAACGATTACTATCCCTGAATTTATCAGAAGCACAGGATAGAGAACGAATTTTGTTACAGCAGGATGCTGTAAAGGAATTAAGCAGGAAAAACAAGTGGAATCACCAGTTTAGTGCCTTTGGCATGTCCGGACAGGTAACTGCTATTTCTGAAAAAAGAATAGCAGACTGGATGATAAAACCCGAGCTCCATTTTACAGAACCCTACTGGCAAATGATCATCTATATTTTTCCTGCCATTACGCTTAGCAGTATTTTATTATACTGCACCGGTGCAATCAGCCTTGCCTATTTTAATTTGTCTGTAGTTGTATTTGCGGTGATTGCATTTTCACTCAGTAAAAAAATTCACCCTACCTGGAAATTACTATCCAATATTACCGGTGAAATTGAAACTTTATACCAGCAACTCAACTGGCTGGAACAGGAATCTTTCAGTAGCAGTCATATAAACCAATTGAAAACTTCGCTGTCGTATAATAACACTACCAATGCATCAACTGAAATAATACAACTGAAAAAAATTCTGGACCGCTTTGATGTTCGATTAAATATTTACCTGTTTATGTTTTTAAACAGTTTTTTATTGTGGGATCTTAGACAGTTCCTGGCTTTACAGAAATGGAAACAAAATAATTCAGGTACTATTTCCCATTGGTTTTCTGTAATTGCAGAAATGGAATTGAGTATCAGCCTTGCCAGACTGGCTTTTAACCATCCGAATTGGTGCTTTCCTGAAATTAGTGCTACCTATTTTACTTTGGAAGGTAAAAATATTGGCCACCCATTAATAGCATCCGATACCAGGGTTAATAATGATTATGCCATTCAGGGTAATCCCCGGGTAGATTTAATAACCGGATCTAATATGGGGGGCAAAAGTACTTTTTTAAGAAGTATTGGTGTGAATATAGTCCTGGCATTAATGGGTGGGCCCCTATGTGCAAAATCCTTTTCTGTTTATCCTGCAAAACTGATGAGCAGCATGAGAATTGCAGATAACCTGGCAGAAAGTACATCCACTTTTTATGCAGAATTAAAAAAATTACAATTGATTATTGAAGCAGTAAAAAGAAAGGAAACTGTATTTATTTTACTGGATGAAATTTTAAGGGGAACTAATTCCCTGGATAAACATAAAGGTTCTGAAGCGCTGATCAGGCAACTGATACAGCAAAATACAGTTGCTATTCTGGCAACTCATGATATAGAACTTACCCAATTACAGGAACAATATCCGGATTCTATCTCCAACTATCATTTTGATGTACAGGTTGCAAACGAAGAATTGTATTTCGATTATAAGTTAAAAACAGGTGTTTGTAAAAGTTTAAATGCAACCCTTTTAATGAAAAAAATAGGGATAAATATTTAAAATAAAAAGGGCTAAGAAGCAGTGGATGTGCCTTTGCTTCTTAACCCCCTTCAAAAAAGTTAAACTTAATTATTTAAACAATCTGAGAAAATCAAGTCCAAGTGCATAAGCCATTAATCCCAATAATAAAACCATACCCACCATCTGCGCATACTCCATAAATTTATCGCTTGGTTTACGGCCTGTAATCATTTCAACCAGTGTAAATAATGCATGGCCACCATCCAGTGCAGGAATTGGCAAAATATTCATAAAAGCAAGAATAATGGAGAAAATTGCAGTTAAACTCCAGAAACTTCTCCAGTCCCATTCTCCCGGAAATAAACCACCGATACTGATAACACTACCCAGAGATTCACTGGCTTTTGCTTTACCTGTAAAGAGTTGTTTAATTCCAGTAATATAGTTTGACAATGTAGTCCAGCATTTATTATAACCAGCTGGAATTGCTTCCAGAAAAGTGTACTTTTTGGTTTCCACTACAAAACCAAGTTTGGCCAGTTCATATACATTTCCAACACCCATTCTGCCTTCTGCATTCAGGTTTACAGGAAATACAAGTGTATCTTTATTATTACGGATTACTTTCAGTTGAACAGATTTATTTCCCTTTTCACTTTTGATTGCTTTAACAAATTCATGTGCATAGGCGGTAGATAGGGTATCCACAGCAATAATCCTGTCTCCAGTTTTAACACCCGCTTTTTCTGCATTGGAAGATTTATCAAACATACCAATAATATAAGGCATCCTGATTTCTACAAAATTATCCCCTTTGCTCTTATTCAGGCTCCTTATAAAATCATCTGGTATAGCTATTTGAAACTGTGTGGAATCCCGTTGAACAGTAAGTGTTTTAGCTTCAGAAGTAATAATTTCACCTGCAATTTTCAGTTCATTCCTTACCTCTTTATCGCCTACTTTTAAAATGATGTCTCCGTCCTTTAAACCAATTTGTTTACCCAGGCTATCCGCCACAATACCGTATTTCAGGCTTTTTGCAGGCAGAAACTCCTCACCCCAGAACCACATAATACCAATAAAAATAACAATGGCTAATATAATATTTACTACAACACCACCTACCATAATAATTAAACGCTGCCAGGGTTTCTTTGCCCTGAATTCATAATCCTGAGGGGGTAATTTCATCTGCTCTTTATCCATACTTTCATCAATCATCCCTGATATTTTTACATACCCACCAAAAGGAACCCAACCAATCCCATATTCAGTTTCCCCTTTTTGCTTTTTCCAAAGGCTAAACCAGGGATTAAAGAAAAGATAGAATTTTTCAACCCTGCATTTAAACAACTTGGCTGGGATAAAATGCCCCAGTTCATGTAAAACCACTAATATGGAAAAAGATAAAATAAACTGTGCTGTTTTTATTCCAGCTACACCCCAATCAATTGCTAATAACATTTAGATTTTTTTTGTGTGATCAACTTTGTATTTATGATAATATTAAGAATCCGGCTTATATCATTCAAATATTCCGGCAATATAGGCATTCTTACATTTCAATTAAGGTTGCTGCAAAATTACGGGCCTCCCCATCACTTTCAAATAATTCTTCCAGTGTGGGTTTTTCAATGAATTTAATTTTATTCATAGTACGTTCCACCATTTCAGTAATATCCAGAAACCCAATTCTGTTTCTTAAAAAGGCAAATACGGCAATTTCATTGGCAGCATTTAATACACAGGGCAGGTTTCCACCTTTATTTAAAGCTTCCATGGCTAGAGAAAGGTTCCTGAATGTCCGCAGGTCAGGCTCTTCAAAACTTAAAGTTCCTGGCTTTTTAAAATCATACCTGGGTAAATCATTGGCTATCCTTTGAGGAAAACCTAAAGCATATTGAATAGGAAGCTTCATATCAGGCAATCCCATTTGAGCCTTAATGCTTCCATCCGCAAACTGAACCATGCTATGGATAATACTCTGCGGATGGATCACTACCTGAATCTGATCAGGTGTAAGGTTAAACAGCCATTTGGCTTCAATCATTTCCAATCCTTTATTCATCAACGTGGCAGAATCAATCGAAATTTTCGCACCCATACTCCAGTTGGGATGTTGTAAGGCATGGTCACGCTTTACATTTACCAGGAAATTAGGCTTTTTACCAAGAAATGGACCGCCACTGGCAGTTAGTATTATCTTGTCAATTTTATTTCTGCCTTCACCTACCAGACATTGAAAAATGGCAGAATGTTCACTGTCTACCGGAATCACCGGAATCTTTTTCTCATAAGCCTTTCGCATCACAATCTCACCGGCAACAACCAGTGTTTCTTTATTGGCCAGCGCAATCGGCTTATTGTTTTCCAATGCCCTGAGTGTTGGTTTAAGACCCGCATAGCCCACAATGGAGGCCAGCATCATATCGTAATCATCTGAAGCAGCAGCTTCTTCCAGCGCCTGCTCTCCTGTCAATACTTTAATCTTTGTATTTGACAAAGCACTTTTCACGGTTTTGTATTTCTTCTCATCTCCTATTACCACACATACAGGCAGATATTGTAATGCCTGTTTTACCAGTAATTCGTTGTTTGATTGTGCGGTAAGTATACTGGCTGAAAAGAGATCAGGATGAGCTGCAATAACCTCTAAAGCCTGTGTTCCGATTGAACCTGTGGAACCAAATATTGCGATTCTTTTTTGTGCCATGATTTGCAAGATATGAAAGTCTTTCAGGACTATACGGTAAATTGAGTCAGTAAATCGGCTATTTGCCGGTCGTTACTTAATCTGGGCACCTTATTCTGCCCACCCAGCTTTCCAATTGAGCGCATATAATCTATAAAACCATTTTTTTTAATCTTTCTGATCTGAAGCCTTTCTAAAATATTACCAGCAATCAGGTCATCATAATATACATTTTTTTCACGAAGATTATCATCCACTTTGCAAATAAATGCATTCATGTCAGCGGGTTCATTTTCAAATTCAATAAACCATTCGTGAAAACTTTTTCCTGCATTGTTCGATATATTTGGGGCAACCGTAAATTCAATAATCTTAACATTTTCTTCTTCAGCTGCTTTTAGCAGCGCATATTCCACCTCCTCTCCAATAACATGCTCACCAAATGCAGATATAAAATGTTTTATTCTTCCACTCACCACCAACCGGTAGGGGCTGGTACTTATAAATTTAACAGTATCCCCAATATTATAGGCCCATAAACCTGCATTGTTAGAAATAATCAATGCATAATTCTCTCCGGTTTTAACCTCACTAAGTGTAAGCCTGGTAGGCTTCTCATTAAAAATTTCTCCTGCAGGTATAAATTCAAAAAAGATGCCGCTATTGGTATTGAGCAGCAAACCTTCTTTTTTATAATTATCCTGAAATGCAAAAAAACCTTCACTTGCAGGAAACAATTCTATATAATCCAGTTTTTTCCCGATCGTTTCAAATATTTTGGACTTATAGGGTTCAAAATTTACTCCACCCTGCACCATGATACTGAAATTCGGAAAAACCTCAGTAATACTTTTACCTGTTTTTTCTTTTATTCTGTCAAAATACATTTGCATCCAGGGTGGAATGCCACTAATCAAAGTCATATTCTGGTCTATCGTTTCAGCCACTATACTATCCAGTTTGGTTTCCCAGTCTTCTATGCAATTGGTTTCATAAGAAGGCAACTGATTTGCTCTCAGATAATTTGGAATATGATGGTTTACAATACCACTTAAACGGCCGGTAGGAATACCGGCAATTCTTTCCAGTTCGGGTGAGCCACTTAAGAAAATCATTTTCCCATTGGCAAAAGCATAATTTCCAGACTCTACCATATAACATAAAAGTGCATTTCTGGCAGTATTTATATGGTTGGAAATTGATTCTTTTGTAATCGGAATATATTTTATACCGGATGTAGTGCCACTGGTTTTGGCAAAATAAATGGGGATGCCCTTCCAGAGAATATTATGTTTCCCCTCTTTTATTTTTTGAATATAAGGTTTAAAAGCTTCATAATCACGAACCGGAACCTGTTGCACATAATCGGCATGAGTAAGAATATTTTTAAATTGATGCTCTTTCCCAAACTGCGTATTTTGAGCTGTTTTTATCAGCTCTTTAAATATATTTGCCTGATCCTCAATGGCTGTAGCCATTTCTTTATGTATCTTCCTGTGAACAAACTGAGCAAATGGCCTGGCCAGTAAGGATTTCAAATTCATGATTAATGAATGGATTATTAGGTGGCAAAAATAGGTGTACCGAGCCATCCCTGAACAAAAACTGAAGTTAATTTCCACATAAAAGAAAAAAAGGGGATAATTTCTTTTATAAAAGATTTCCAAATTCAATATACAAACCCTACCTTTGCCGTCCTAATTTTTGGAAAGTTATGTTAGCAGTAGTAAAAATCGCAGGTCAGCAATTTAAAGTACAAGCAGGAGACAATTTATATGTCCCTCACCTGCCCGGTAAGAACGGTGACAAAGTTGAGTTCAATGAAATTTTACTGGTAGACAATGCCGGAATTATTTCAACTGGTACCGACGTTAAAGCAACCGTTACAGCCGAAATAGTAAAAGATTTGATACAGGGAGATAAAGTGATTGCGTTTAAAATGAAAAGAAGAAAAGGTTTCAGGAAAAAGCATGGTCACAGAACTCATTACACTCAAATCAAAATTGAAAGCATTGCTTAATATTTATATTAGCAATTTAAATTATTAATTTTTAATTTTTTTACCATGGCACACAAAAAAGGTGAAGGAAGCGTAAAGAATGGGCGCGACTCAAACAGTAAACGTTTGGGTGTTAAGATTTTTGGCGGACAGCCTGCAATATCCGGAAATATTATAGTTCGTCAACGTGGAACTGAATATCATCCTGGTAAGAATGTTGGTGTTGGCACTGACTTTACATTGTTTGCATTAGCAGATGGTGTTGTTGAATTTAAGAAAGGAAGAAATGACAGAACTACTATTTCTGTTGTTCCTGTAGAAGCTAACGCATAAAAAAAATTTTGCAGTTAGAAAAATGTTTATAATTTTATGGCATTAACTAACCATTAAATTTTCAAAACATGGCAAAAGCTGCAAAAAAAGCTGCTCCAAAAAAGGCTGTAGTAAAAAAAGCCGCTCCTAAAAAAGCTGCTCCGGTTGCAAAGAAAGCTGCTCCTAAAAAAGCCGCTCCTAAAAAAGCTGCTCCGGTTGCAAAGAAAGCCGCTCCTAAAAAAGCTGCTCCGGTTGCAAAGAAAGCTGCTCCTAAAAAAGCTGCTCCTAAGAAAGTTGCTAAAAAGAAGTAACCTATCCGGATCAAAAATATCCTTAAAGTCCCGAGAATTTCTCGGGACTTTTTTTTATTCTTTATCTTCACATTTCACCTCCCATATTTCAATCATGGATAACTATTCAATTGCAGATAATTTCTCTTTATTGTCTAAACTGATGGACATACACGGCGACAATAGCTTTAAGTCCAAATCCTATGCAGTAGCGGCTTTTAACATAGAAAAGCTTCCGGTTCAGTTATCAGAAATGGAAGCTACAAAAATCAGTGCTATCAGAGGTTTAGGAGATGCCATCGGTAAAAAAGTAATGGAACAACTGGAAACCAATCAGCTCAGTATTTTAAATGAATATATTTTAAAAACACCTCCCGGTATCCTGGAGATGTTACATATCAAAGGCCTTGGCCCTAAAAAAATTGCTACAGTCTGGAAAGAACTGGAAATAGAATCTTTAGGTGAGTTATTGTATGCCTGTAACGAAAACAGGCTTACACTTTATAAAGGCTTTGGAGAAAAATCACAAAAGAATATCAAAGATTCTATTGAATTTTATATGGGTTCATTGGGTAGTTACTTATACCAGCAGATAGAACCTTATGCTGCATTAATGGATGCTGTATTAAAGAAAACTTTTCCGGATGAAAAAGTTGCCATTACCGGAAGCTTCAGGAAACAGTCCGAAATCATAGAAAAACTCGAATGGATTGCTACTATTGATTATGAAGCGCTGTATTCCTTTTTTACCAGCCAGGAATATGAACCTGTTGAAGAAACAGAATACTATCTTTCCTTTAAAGGAAAAGAAAATATTACCATCGGATTTATATTAACTGATAACAGTAATTTTTATAAAGAATTATTTTTAAGTAGCTGCAGTGATGCATTTGCTGAAACATGGAACCAACAGTTTTCATTCAAAATAAAAAACTATACATCCGAAGAAGCAATCTTTGCTGAGAATAATATTCCGTTTATTCCTGCTTATTTAAGGGAAAAGAAAAATATTATTAGCCTGGCAAAAGAAAATAAACTTCCGGCTACGCTTCAGACTAATGATATCAAAGGCATTATTCATAGCCACAGTAAATGGAGTGATGGCCTGCATAGTATGGAAGAAATGGCAAAAGCTGCACAATCAAAAGGCTTTGAATACCTGGTCATCAGCGACCATAGCAAGTCTGCCTTTTATGCCAACGGTCTGAAAGAAGATAGAATACTGGCACAGCAGGGTGAAATTGAGGAACTGAATCAGCGGCTTTCTCCTTTTAAGATTTTTAAAAGTATTGAAAGTGATATTTTGAATGACGGCAGCCTGGATTATCCGGCAGAAATCCTTTCTACATTCGATCTGGTGATCGCTTCCATTCATTCTAATTTGAAGATGACAGAAGAAAAAGCAATGATGCGGCTTCTGAAAGCTATTGAAAACCCTTACACAAGCATTTTAGGCCACATGACGGGCAGATTACTGCTTAGCCGTAATGGTTACCCCGTAAATCATAAACTGGTCATAGAAGCCTGCGCAGCGAATAATGTAGTGATCGAATTAAATGCACATCCCAGAAGGCTGGATATTGACTGGCGCTGGATTGATTTTGCACTGGAAAAAAATGTGCTGATTTCAATTGACCCGGATGCACATACCATTGACGGTTTTGATGATTGCAGGTTTGGTGTGCTGGTTGCTCAGAAAGCCGGACTAACCAAAGAACACAACCTCAGCAGTTTTGCTTTGCCTGAATTTGAATTATTTGTTTCCCAACAGCACCAAAAAAGAAAGTAATATTCCAGTATAATATCATTGCCAATTACACCTATCAAACATCAAGGGGAAATTCTACATAAAATACTGTCCCCTTATCAGTAGTACTGAACCATATATTCCCATTGGCTTTTTCTGCTATGCCCCTGCATATAGCCAGTCCAAGTCCTGTTCCTGATGATTTAGTCGTAAAGTTGGGCGCAAATATTTTATGCCGCACTTCAACCGGGATACCTTTACCCTGATCGGCAATGGAAAACCTGACTTTGTTATTATTTTTGCTAAGGGCCACTTCAATCTTAATTTTCTCCTGGTCTTCAGAAGCTTCTATTGCATTTTTAAACAGGTTGGTAAATAACCGGTTAATCTGAATCTTATCTGCCAGTACAGGATAAACGCCTTCTTCCTTATTCCAGGTTATTTCAATCTGCTGATCAGTTTTGTACAATATCAATAATGATTCTATCAACTCACTGATATCAAATTTTTCCAGATTAACATTACTGATATTCGCAAACTGTGAAAAATCTCCCGCTATTTTAGCCAACTGGTCTATCTGCTCTACCAGTGTTTTTGCCACATTCTGGGATAGTTCTTTTACATTGGGCGATCCACTGTCAATGGCCCTTTGCAAATACTGAATACTTAATTTCATTGGGGTCAATGGATTCTTGATCTCATGGGCTACCTGCCTGGCCATTTCTCTCCAGGCCCCTTCCCTTTCACTCTGTGCCAGGGCTTTGGCACTTTCTTCCAGTTTTGTAACCATTTTATTGTATTCATCCACCAATGTGCCAATTTCATCATTACTGTTCCATTCTATCACTTCATTTACTTTACCCAGGCTTATTTGTTTCATTTTATCGCCAATCAGGTTAAAAGAAGCGGTAATCCTGTTGGTAATCAGGAATGCAATGGCGCCTGCAATTAAAAAGATAAAGGCATTGAGGTTAATTAAAGTAGCCAGAAACCCTGATATCTCCTGATTTAATTCTGCCTGTGAATTCAAATACGGAATATTCAGATATGCATGCACATCTCCGTCTCCATCCACAACCGGTGTATAAATACTCAGGTAAGACAGGTTGCCAATTCTTTCCTGCTGAGCAAACCTGCTTTGTTTTTTATAATGCAATTCATTAAAGGCATGGGGCTCCATATTATGGCTCAGTAACCGTTTGTTATAAATATAAGGTTGTGTGGACACCCTTAATTTACCATTGGCATCAAATAAATTCAAATCAATATTATGCGCTTCAGAAATATCTACAATCGCTTTCTCAAAATCGTTATTTAATCCTATATCCCTTACCGTTGGGTTGGTTTCAGCATCCAGCTGGGTACGCATTCTCGATTCAATTTCAGATGCCATCACCTGGATGGACCTGAAAAGCCTTTCTTCATTGCTACGGTTTACCCGAATGATAAAAAATGTGATGGTTGCCGCAGCTATTACCACAAATGAAAAAATACTGATAAAAATAAAAGTTGAATGAATCTGCGACCGGATATTGAAATTAAAAAGCAATTTTATACCTCTCCACTGAAACCGGGCATGGAGTAAAAATTCTGATACTCTTAATAAAACTATCACAATCAGAAAGGAGCAGAATAAATACGCAAATAAAGAAATGAAAGCTATATAAGGGTTCCCCCTTTTTACAATCAATACCGTTTTTCCATTTCCGGCATTATACCAGAGCTCATCATAATCTTCATTATACTTCTGCAGGTAACTGGCTGCAGGAATATCTTTTTCATTAATCTGTTGTGGAAAATTATAATCATTAAACCGGGTAATCAGTTTGCCGTCATGATATATAGAATAGGCATAATTCAGGTTTAAACCAGCCGACAAATCATTGGATTGCCTGAATAATTCAGGATAAATGGCTTCACTTACATATTGCTTGGGTTTAACAATTATAAACAGGTAACCAACCACTCCCTGTTTATTGCTGATTACTTTTTCATATAAATAACTTAAATGATTGCCTTCAGCTTCATAACTGTATAAATCCTTAATACCGGTAGGTTTTCCCTGCGATACCACCAATGATTTCATGGTCGCATATTCAGTACTATCTTCATTATATAATGGATGATAATACCGGTCGTAGGTATAAATACCGGTCACATATTTATTTAAATACCCGGAAAAATTGGCTTCAATCAGGCTATCTTTCAAAAACTTGCTACCCTGTTCATCTGTAACCCTTTTAAACAGGTCGCTATTGAAATTATCATTAAAATTCTGAGTGGCAATATTGAGTAGTTCCTCACCTGCCGGGTCTGTTTGTACAGAAAAATTCTCCGCCACTTTTTTCCGTAAAGCCAGTTCCACCTGTTTATTTTCATTCATCAGCACTGCAGCAATAGACAAGGCAAAAAACATCACCCAGAATATAAAGAAACGCGATTGCAGAATAGATAAAGGGATATCCTTTTTACGGTAATATAAAATTAAAAAATACAAAACCAGCCATATCAATACCATAATATTGGACAGGGTAAATGAACTGTTGATGTTAATTGTCAGGTATATCAACCCAGAAACAGCAACGGTAATAAGCTGCTCATAAATATCCAGATTATTTTGATACACCGGTTTTAACAAAATATGAGATAAATCAAAGAACAACAGCACAAATAGGCACAAAATAATAAAGCTTACAATGGTATAAATATCCAGGCTAAATACATTGGAAACATCAAAGGATATTTTAGAATCCAGTACAAGGCTTCTCATCAGGTTCACTAAAACAAAACAGAGCAGCACAATTACCATCACATTTACATACAACATTTTTCTGCCCCATTTGGCAGTATAATTAATGAGTGGTTTGTCCGACTGGAATTTATAAAAATTAACCAGCCAGTAAGCCAGCACTACATTAATGAATAAATCACCCAAAGATTTGTGCACGAAATCAGATGCATAAATACCCGGATCAAATAATTCCAACTGAGAATAATCAAAAGGAACCGGCAAATGATAGGATAAATACCTTGTAAACAATACTATGCCCGACAGGAAAAAAAAGCCTGCTTTAAACCCTTCATCACGGGATAAATCAACTGCCACCGCATATAAGAACAAAAAGAATAAAAGAGCGGCTATTGTCCGCAGTATAACCGTAAATAAATCATACCCGGCAAATGTTTTCCCTTCCTTAAATTTAATTTTAAATAACTCTTTCTGCGCCTCGCCACTATGAATATGAAATGCTGCAGTGTCGGTAGTAATCTGATATTGTTTATCCAGATCCGGAAACCCGTCAAAATGAGTGTTTAAATACTTGTTATTGATAAAATAATTCCATCTTACAGGCAATAACCCAACCACATAAATGTTTTTCTGGTGTATTTGGATGGTTTCCTTAATCAATTCAAATTCACCATTCTGGTAACTTACAAAATAATTACCATCACTTCTTTTTAGGTCTGCCCTTGGCAGATAATAATTATTGCTGTTCCAGTAAACTACAAAGGGATTGCCCAGGTCATTAATTGAAAATATAAACAATCCAAATTCTTCTGAAAAAAGCTGCGTGCGGTCTGCTTTTTTAGACAAAGTATCTTCTATCAGGGAGGCTATTAATGCCGTATCAGACACTATCTCATTAAACCTTTTTTCTTTCTCAAATAAATGATGCTGCAGTTTTGCCTGCACTTTTTCCGGAGAGGAACTATAACTCCAGTAATTGGAAACAATAAAAGAAACAGTAAATAGCCAGGCTGCAGTTATAATTAAATAACCATGACGGTATATTGCATTTTGTATAGAAACAATCAATGTATTTTCTGTTTTATTTCATTCCAGATGGCATCCATCTCTTCCAAAGTCATTTCTGATAAAGACTTACCCCCCCCTTTTGCTGCTGATTCCATCAGCTGAAAGCGTTTAATAAATTTCCGGTTGGTCTTTTCCAGTACAGCTTCAGGGTCTACCTGCAAAAACCGTGCATAATTCACCAGGCTAAACAAAACATCCCCAAATTCCTCTTCTATATGGTCCTGGTTATTTAGCTCAATAGCTTCCTTCAATTCCTGCATTTCTTCTTCCACTTTTTTCCATACATCCTCCCGGTTTGCCCATTCAAATCCAACCTGTTTTACCTTTTCCTGTATCCTGGTAGCTTTCACTATGGCGGGCAATGAGGCAGGCACCCCACTCAATACGGTTTTATTGGGATCCTTTAATTTAATCTGTTCCCAGTTCTTTTTTACATCTTCTTCATCATTCACTTTTACATCACCGTAAATATGCGGGTGACGGACAATGAGTTTTTCTGAAATGCCTTTAATCACTTCTTCCAGCGTAAATTGCTGCTCTTCCTTTCCTATCCGGGCATAAAACAGGATATGCAATAGCAAATCACCCAATTCTTCCTTTATGCCTTTCCAGTCATGCTCTGTAATGGCTCCTGTAAGCTCATAAGTTTCTTCAATGGTTAAAGTACGCAGGGTATCAATGGTCTGCTTTTTATCCCAGGGGCATTGTTCCCTCAGTTCATCCATAATCTTCACTAAACCCATAAATGCAGCGGCTGTATTATCCATATACTAAATTGTAAATGCAGAAAATGTAAATAAAAGAATAGTCAGAAATAACATTATAAAAAATGCAAGAAAGTTTAACAGGATTAGCTTTAAAACTGTTTTAACCCTGCCCTGCCCGTAAAAATTACGAAATGCCTTATAATTATAAAAAGCAAATGCCAGTAATATGCCCCCCTTCAACCATCGGGTTACAGATCCTCCCGGTAAAAAATGATCCATTAAAAAATATACCAGGAAAAATATAAACGTAGCCGTATATAAATGAATGGTAAATATACCATGATCGGCAAAATACAGTTCCTTTCGCCTGTAATAGAGCAAACAAAGCATCCAGGCAAATAAGGGTAAAGACACAAATAGCATCTGTGGTATCTTATGCAAAAACACTTCCCCCATTTTTCTGAAAAAATCAGCTTTATGATTTTTATATTTTACATTCAATTCAATGGTTCTTTGTTTTATTTTTCTCTTCATCCAACCATCCCGCTTTGCTTCCGGTAATTTATGCTGTGCAGAATCATATTGCTGCAAACTGTTGTATTCCGTTTTATTTAAGCTTACATTCACTTTACCGGAATCAGCTTCATCAATTCCCTCAGCAGAATCCTTTATTGCTGCAACTATTTTTTGATCCAGTACTTTCATCTTTTCATCCACTCTTGCTTTTTGGGCACTATCTTTTATATCACTTATTACCTCTGCCAGGGTAGCTTTTTCTTCCTGTAACTGGGCAGGGGTTGCTTTTTTATCCAAATTGTTGGCTGTTTCATCCAGAGAATCTTCTACTTTAGATAAAGAAAAAAAGAGCAGAAAAAAAATAAAGGAAGTAAATACATATAAACGAACCGGATGCAGGTAGCTCATCCTCCTTCCTTTTAAATATTCTTTTGATAAGAAAGCAGGCCGGAACAGTAAATATTTTAAAGTGGTAAAAAACTTACCATCAAAATGGGTAATATCTTCCATAAAATGCCTCACCAGGTGCCAAAAGCTCTCTTTAGGCTCCAGGTTTTCCTGTCCGCATACATGGCAAAACCTTCCCTGTAATGCAGCATTACAATTTAAACAGACTTTTTCTTTTCTTTCGTGATGTGCCACCTTGTTAATATTTGACTAAAAATACATCTTACATTCACTTCTTTTACAGGATGTGGATGCTTTTTTTTGAATGTTGATAACCTTGCCAGTAAATTTGAAGAAAATAAGAAATGAAGTACCTTTCTGTAATTGCCCTGATGCTTATTTTCAATTCCGCATTTTCTCAATACTATTTTAACGATATTATTTCAAATCAATACAGTAATAAACAGTTCCAACTCATTAAAGCCGGTAAAATAAAACAGGTACAGGCCAAAAGTATTGATGCCCAGGGGCAGGTTACGGAAGGCTTTTCGCTAACGCAGGATTTTAACAGAAATTACAGCAGTTCCACTACCAATAGTATTACAGCAGCCAATATCAATTCGGTTTTAACCACACAATACAATACAGATAAAGTAGTTTCCAATAATGAACTGTCAAAAGGGGTAGAAACAACTGTCAGTTATACGTACAATCCGGATGGTAAACTGGCGTCCATCTTTTCCACTACTACAGATACTGCATTGCATTATCAAACAACAGAAAAACATAGTTGGCAATATGCAGCCAATGGCAAACCCCTTCAGATGCTGCGTATTAAAAATGAAATTGATACTTTATTCATTGTTTTCATTATGGATGAACAGGGCAATATTGCAGAAGAACACTGGAAAAGAAAAGGAGTGGATATTGAAACCTATTATTATTATTATAATGCAAAAAATCAACTCACCGATATTGTACGTTTTAATAAGCGGGTTCTAAAATTATTGCCCGATTACCTGTTTGAATATGATGATCAAAACAGATTGGCCACCATGACCCAGGTTCCTGCTGCCAATAGTAATTATCTTATCTGGAAATATGCTTATAATGATAATGGATTAAAGAAGACGGAGATCTGCACCAACAGGCAAAAGGAATTGATTGCAAAGATTGAGTATAGTTACCAGTAATAGTTTATAAAGGTTTTTATTTTACTTTTTCTATAATTCGGCAACAATTGCATCAACAACTTTCTTGCTCATGGTAGCAATATTTAAGTCGTATTGATCTAAATATGCTGAAATACCTATTTTACCGGATCCATAAACCTGTTTTTCTACTTTCTTATTTGAGTCGGCAATTTTTATCAACCCGGTTTTTACTACAGAATTATCCTTTGCAAAAACTTTATATGAAACAATCATTGCTTTATAATCAGGTGTTAGGCTCAATTGATCCCATTGAAACCCGTATATAAACCATATAAGATGCACTTTATCGGCAAAAGCAAAAGAAGAAGGAATTTGATCAACGGATAACTCAATTCTATTTTCGTTTAACTTTTGTTTCAGGTTCTTATTAGCATAAGGCAAAACAGCATTTGTAAAAGTATTTACAGGGATTTTAGGGTTCAATGTACAGATAAACTTATCCTCCCATTGCCAATAAAACAACAATGGCAACATTTTATCAACCTCTTTTTCTGTAACTGCTGGCACAGTTTTACCAGGTTTAAGGCTGGTAGTAATGGTGATATAGGGACTGCCTTTAGATGGAGGTTGAGATAATTTATCAGAATAACGCATAATAACTAACTTGTCTATTCTTTCAGCCCTGCAACCTGCTAATACTGCTACAATTACAAATAATA
>Ga0364873_10034_pt1 | contig 84751 bp, 82 predicted proteins | sample ExccelAu500001D3_2_FD_206928 | JGI IMG/M metagenome (GOLD analysis project Ga0364873, IMG submission 206928) | Enriched cells from Trout Bog Lake Hypolimnion, Wisconsin, USA - BchlTB.Aug07.5000.01.D3 | ecosystem: Environmental > Aquatic > Freshwater > Lake > Hypolimnion/Profundal zone | place... | reverse complement strand
AAAATTACTGCTCCCGTACTCTGTCTTTACCCAACGGGTGGCGCTATCGCTAATGATGAGCAAAAGCAAACTTTTGTGAGGAATGTAAAAAACTTACGATTTGTGCACTTGCCAACCCAATATCACATGATTCATTACATTAAACCCGCCCTATGCGCAAGGCAGGTTCTCAGCTTTGCTAGCGCAGTTGATAACCGTGTTTGTGACGAGTAAATGAAAGGCGCTGGAATGAAAAGATTATTACTCTTGGTGGCTGTTGTCTCGGGTTTACTTGGTTTTATTCATGGAGCGCACGCTCAGCCCTATCCAAATAAACCAATTCGGATGATTATTCCTTTCTCAGTTGGCGGTTCAACTGATATTCTGGCGCGCGTGATCGGACAAAAGCTTTCAGAAAATTTGGGACAGCAGGTTGTTATTGAGAATAAAGGTGGCGCCAATGGTTTGATTGGTATGGATCTTCTAGCCAAGTCTCCAGCAGATGGTTACACCATCTTATTCTGCACAACGAGTACTCTTTCTATTAATCCATCTTTGTATGTTGGAAATATGCCTTATGACCCCGATAAGGCTTTTGTAGAAGTTGGTCTCGCAGCCAGTGCACCCAACATTTTGGTGGTAAATAAAGATTTGCCAGCAAAAAACGTGAAAGAGTTGGTTGAATTGGCCAAGAAACGTAGTAGTTTGAATGCCGCATCTGGTGCAACTATGCATTTATTGAATGAGAAATTATTTGAATCCAGAACAGATGCACAGTTAACGATTATTCCTTACAAGGGAACTGGCCCGGCTTTGGTAGATTTAGTCGGAGGTCAAGTCGACTTGATGTTTGATCAAATGACTACTTCATTGCCTTTTGTTCAGGATGGTCGTTTACGCGCATTAGCGGTCACTAGTGCAAAGCGCTTCCCGGCACTTAAAGATACGCCAACAATGGTCGAGTCTGGCTACTCAAATTTTGTGACCAATTCATGGTGGGGAATAATTGCACCCGCTGGAATTTCTCCTGGGGTGTTGGGTAAATTAAATACCGCTTTAAATAAAGCGCTTACTGATCCTGGTGTGCTGTCAAAAATTGCCTCTATTGGCGGCCAGGCCTCCGGCGGGACTCCTAAACAGTTTGCTGATCTAGCAAAAGAGGATCGTTCTCGTTGGGAGCAAATTATCAAGGCTAATAACGTTGCTCCAGAGTAATTTGTATGTATAAATTTGCAGCTAACTTATCAATGCTTTTTAACGAGGTCGATTTTATTGATCGATTTGCATTAGCGTCGCAGCATGGTTTCAAGGGTGTCGAATATATGTCCCCTTATTTACATCCAAAGGAGCAGATTGCTGAACTTCTACACAAGTACAAGTTAGAGCAAGTGCTTTTTAATATGCCTGCTGGCAATCGAGAAAAAGGTGATCGAGGTATTGCTTGTCAGCCATCAAGGATTTCTGAGTTTCGCGAATCAGTCGATATTGCTCTGGATTACGCTCGAACTCTTAAGTGTCAAACAATCAATTGTCTTGCAGGCATTTCCGAGCCAGGAGTATCTGCGCAAGAGCATCATCAAACTTATGTTGCAAACTTAAGATATTGCACTAAAAAAGCTGATGTCTTGGGGGTCAATATTGTTATTGAGCCTCTTAATCCGATAGATTTTCCAGGATTCTTTTTATTGCGCACTGATCAGGCTGCTGCAATTGTGAAAGAAGTGGGTGCTCAAAACTTAGGCATTGAATACGATGTTTATCAAGCGCAAATGTCAGAAGGAAACTTGGTTAATACCATTCGTGAGTTTCTTCCAATGATTTGGCACATGCAAATAGCAGATGTTCCCACCAGGGCCGAGCCTGGTACGGGCGAAATTCATTTTGAGTATATTTTCCGGGAGTTGCAGTGTATGGGGTATTCGCACTGGATTGGATGTGATTACCATCCTTTAGCCACCAATCATTTTGATTGGCTTCAAAGATTTTCTTTGAATCTTTGAGTGTAGTCCCAAGTCCTGGTGGGCCCACCAGAAAAGCAAACCCTCATCAGAAATGGTGGGGGCTTAGTCATTTGAGCATTACTTTAAGTAACGCTTGCGGTGCCAAAAAGCGTGTAACCCATCTCTACACAGTTTCTGACAGCTCTAATAGATTGCGGTCTTTAGGTATTGAAGGGCTGTATATAGCCACTAGCAGTCGCTAATCAGGAGATGGACAATCTTTGTGTCAAGGGATCATTTATAACCAAGGCCGCCAAGATTGATTAAAAGATTATTTCCCCCAAACACTTGCTAGCCAAGGCTGCTGTTCAATGGGTAGTCCACTTGGCCTATAGTAATGTTCAATTTCAGTGAATTGTGCATTGGTCATAAAAGATCTCCAGCCCTCTAAATCGTGATATGAGCCAAAGCGATCTCCGTACCAACTTTCTTCGTTATTACCCCGAGGGTTTGAGCTGAACAGAATGCCGTTGGGCTTTAAGCAAGCCCATAAATTACTCAGTACTTTAGGCAATAGCTTATTCGGGATATGAAATAGTGACGCATTGGCAAAAATACCGTCAAATGTATTATCTACCAAAGATAAGTTAAAAAAATCTTGGACTAAGATTTCGCAACCACTTTTTGTTTTAGCTATTTGAGCAGCTTGTAGGCTACCTTCAACCCCAATAGCGATATGACCAAGCTTGGTAAAAGTTTGCAGGCCTCTTCCCGGGGCACATCCAAAATCAAGAATGCGAAAGGGTGGCACAGTCTTGATTACTCTTAATAGGGCATTGATATTTTGACTGACATCATGGCTCTGCGTGCCCTCATCATAAGAAGCAGCGTTTTGGTCATAATGGCCAATATTTTTCTGAGAAATTAGCTCAGATTCATCTAGGCTATTTTTTAAGTTAGACATTATTTATTGCTAGAAATATAGAGCTGTTAGAGTTGACGCTCAAATTAAACTTTAATGCTTACAGACTCTATTGGCGGGGGTCTGAAATTAAGACTATTCTTTTGAGGCCTCAATTACTATATTTAAGCTTATCTCATCGCCAACAAACGGTACATATTTTCCTAAATCAAATTCTGAGCGACTTAACTTCGCGCTTGCGTTAGCGCCACACATATATTTCAAAGTAATGAAGTTACGGCTACAGGCAAAGTTGCTTACTTCAAGGTTAATGGGCTTGGTAATACCCTTGATAGTTAGCTCGCCTGAGAGCGATGTAATGGCCTGGTTATTAAAGATAACCTTATCAGAAGTGAATTTAGCTACAGGAAATTTTTCAGAATTAAAGTAATCTTCAGTTCTCAGTAGCTTATTAAAGGTATCGGAGCCTGTACTAACTGAGTCGGTCTCAATTGCAATATCTATAGTACCGCCATCCATTTGATCATTGAGCGTAATGGTTCCATTCACCTTATCAAAACGACTAGTTTGAATTGAGTAAGCTAAATGTTTGTAGCTAAAGCTAACAAAGGTATGCTCAGGATCGGTAATATAGATTTCTGCTGCTTGGACCGACGAAGTGACCAACGTCAGGAGGAGGGCATTTATATAAAAAAAGTTCATGAGGTATTTTAGGCGCTTTGTCTTATGGGTGCCACTCCCCCACAGTAACTGGGAGACCTGATGAAAACGCTAAATTTAATAACCATGTAAATCTGATATAAAGAACTATATAGTCCAATTTTTTGGGGGGGATGTCAATGTCTGGTAGTACACAAAACATCAGCTTGAGATAGCTGGGTTTTTTTGAGCATTACTTTAGGATGAAGATCGTCAATAATCCTCTCTGATGGAGCGGCACTAAAAATCAGATCAGTTCATGCTTCAAGGTAGGGCGAATTACATTTAAGTATGACTTTAATTAAAAAAAATTTTTGAGGATTAAAAATGAATAAACCCCTAAAAATATTGCTCGCTTCTGTTTGCGCTATTCATTTTTATCAATTTTCAGGTAAGATCATTTGACTACTTTGCAAGGGTCAATCTAAATAGAATGAAGACAATTTTTCGCGCGCTGTTACCTGCACTATTCTTAATTTCACATTGCAACGCACAAAGTTCTGCGCCCCCTTTTCCTAGTAAACCTGTCACCATTGTGGTTGCCTATGCCCCAGGAGGTCTAGGTGATGTTCTAGCTAGACGATTAGCAGAGAAGCTGAGTATTCGCACAAAACAAACTTTTGTAGTTGAAAACAAGCCAGGGGCTACAGGGGCGCTAGCCACAAGATATGTTGCCAAATCAAAACCAGATGGTTACATCCTCCTTTTAGGCCAAACTGGTGAGATGGCAATCAATCCAATTGTGAATAAGGATGTGGGCTACGATGCCAATAAAGATTTCAGGCCCGTTGCACTAATAGGGGATGCCCCCCTCATTCTTGCCGCACCAGGAAGCTCTAGCTATCGTACCCTCCCTGAATTTATTAAGCTCGCCAAAGCAAAACCAGGATCAATGACTTACGCCTCATCAGGTAGCGGGACGCCCGGGCATTTAGCTGCGGCATCTCTAGCGCAAGATATGAATATCAATATGGCGCATGCCCCCTATAAAGGGGCTGGGCAGGCAATGACCGATTTGCTTGGTGGCCATGTCGATATCTTTTTCTCAAGCGCGCCTGCTGTCATTCCTTATATTGAAAGCAAAACTCTCAGAGCGCTTGCAGTGTCTTCCGAAAAGAGAATGGCCATTCTTCCAGAAGTACATACCGTATCCGAAGATGCCATCAAGGGATTTAACTTTACGCTCTGGGGAGGTATTTTTGCCCCCGCAGGTACTCCAGATTCTGTTGCAAATTATTTAAATGCTGAAATTAACGAAATATTGAAAGATCCGTCCTTTAGCGGCCCCCTAGAGAAGGATGGCTTGTTCATTAAAATGAATTCACAAGCTGAGTTTATGGAGTTTATTAAGCGTGAAACCATCAAATACAGCAAACTATTAAAGACCTTTGAAATTAAGAACGACTAGATTCAAAATAAAGAAGAAGAAATGAAAATCATCATCATTCCTGGGGACGGTATTGGCCCAGAAACCATGGCTGTAACAACTCAAGTATTAGAGCGCGCCTCCGCTAAATTTAATTTAGGCCTACTACTAGAGCAAGAAATTGCTGGACATAGCAGCCTAGAAAAATATGGGAGCACCGTCACCTCAATACTGCTTGAAAAAGTAAAGGCGGCTAATGGTCTCATGCTCGGACCCATGGCAACGTATGATTTCAAAGATGAGTCTAAAGGCGAGATTAATCCTTCTAAATTCTTTAGAAAAGAATTAGATCTATTTGCTAATATTCGTCCGTCGCGCACATACCCAAAGGTGCCGACCTGTGTAAAGCCCTTTGATCTAGCTGTCGTACGAGAAAATACTGAAGGCTTTTATGCTGATAGGAATATTGAATCTGGCTGCAGTGAAATGCTCATCACCCCTGATGTGGTTGTTTCTCTTAGAAGGATTACCAGACAATGCTGTGAACGTATTGCAAAAGCAGCTTTTGAGTTAGCAATGACTCGCAAAAAGCATGTCACCGTTGTTCACAAAGCAAACGTCCTCAAAATTGGCGATGGTATGTTTATCGACATTTGCAAAGCCATTGGCCAAAACTATCCACAGGTGCAAATTGACGATTTCATTGTTGATGCCATGATGGCCCATGTTGTGCGTGCACCAGAACGCTTTGACACTATCGTCACAACCAATATGTTCGGAGATATTTTGTCTGACCTTACGGCAGAGCTATCTGGCAGTCTTGGCTTAGGCGGCTCACTCAATGCTGGGGAGCAATACGCAATGGGCCAGGCAGCACATGGCTCTGCGCCTGATATTGCTGGTAAAGATATCGCCAATCCATTCTCACTTGTCCTATCTGCCGCCATGCTCTTGAACTGGCATGGCCAAAAAACTACTCAGGTTCAATTTACTGATGCATCAAAAGCAATTGAAAAATGCGTTGGACTATTAATTGACTCAGGCAAAGTAACCAGAGATATTGGCGGAAACTTGGGTACCAAAGCAGTAGGCGACTCTTTTGTTAAACATTTTTCTAAATGCTAGTTTTCTTTAAGGGCAGAGCATGATCACTAGAAGAAATTTCATTGCTGGTTCAGCTGCACTGCTCGCAGGCAGCACACTTTTCTCCACCGAATCTTTTGCGGAGTCTCAATTGAACCCTAACTTTGATGTGCCTGTTGGTGCATGTGATTGTCATATTCATGTTATTGGCCCCCAGTCTAAATATCCTATGGTTTCAGGTCGAGTCTACACCCCGCCTGAGTGTGGAGTGCCTGAGCTCCGAAAACATTTGAAGCAACTACATCTTTCAAGGGTAGTATTAATTCAGCCTAGTTTTTATGGCGCAGATAACACCTTCCAGCTACTCTCTACTAACGAGATGGGCAATTCTGCGCGTGCAGTAATTGTGATTGATGAGAAAACTACCGATCAAGACCTAGCGAAAATGGTTGCTATGGGCGCCCGTGGTGTTCGCATGAATCTCTCCACCTCTGGCATCTTTGATGCTGAAGTGGCACGCAAACAATTAATTTCCTTGGCGCAGCGTATTAAAGACTTTGGGCTGCATATTCAGATCTACGCATCAGCCAAGGTCATTGCCGGCATAGCTGATAGCATCTACACTCTTCCCGTGCCCGTTGTTTTTGACCATTTCGCCTCCATCAAAGCAAAAGGCTTTGAGAAACAAGCGGAGTTATCTGTGATTTTGGATCTAGCCAAGTCTGGACAAATTTATATCAAGCTATCTGGTATTTATCGAATTTCTGAAGCGAGCCCTGACTATCTTGAAGTAAAAGATTTGGCTCAGCTCTACGTAGAAACCAATGCTGATCGGATGCTCTGGGCAAGTGATTGGCCCCATACCAATACCATCTCTGGCATTCCAGCAACCCAAGTCACACCTTACAGAATTGTTGACGACGTGAGAGTCTTTAACTTACTACCAGATTGGATTCCTAATCGCCAAAATTTAGTCAAAGTACTGGTTAGCAATCCGGAGCGTCTATACCGCTTCTAGAGTGGACTTAAGAGAAGTTTTTCATCCAATCAAAATGATTGGGGGCCACGGGATGGTTGTCACACCCAATCCAGCGTGAAGGTATGTACCTACGAATTGCCGGCGGGTCGGGCGAGATCCGAACTTCTTAAGTGTTACTTAAAGTAACGCTTATCAATGTATAACAATACTTTGGAGCAACGAGGTGTTAGACGGTTGCTCCAAAAATCCTATGGTTTTCAAAATCAAAGAGTGAGCTAGTATTTCTTATGATCTTGTTAACCTAGTCACACAAAAGCTCACACACCGATATTTAGATGACGTAAGCTCTTGAAATCCTAGCGGTTTTCTTTGGATGTCTGCTCTCATAATCCTTTGGTCCCAGGTTCAAGTCCTGGTGGGCCCACCAATGAAATCAACGACTTAGGGAGAAATTCCTAAGTCGTTTTTCTTTCTATGCCCCTTAGTCACTTTAAACCCTCTTTTTAATAGCTAAATCTTGTTACTAGACAAATAATTAGTTGTCTAGTAACATACCCCAAATGAAACTTTATAAAGATCTTTCGCTTGGAGCTCAAACAGCTTATGCAGAGCTGCAGGATCAATTGCAGACTCAGAATATTGGTGAATTGAGTGCGCTTCCTGGATCCTTTCAGCGACTCATTAAAAGAGGCAATCCCTATATCTACTACAACTTTCGAGATATGGATGGCACTCAGCGTATGGCATATGTTGGCCCAGTGGATGAGAGGGTAAAGCGGCTAATAGAGAAGGCGAAGGTTAGTAAGGCAGAGTCGGGTGCTGAAATAATTCAAGCACAAACTAAAGCGGCAATTGCCTTGGGGTGCATGACTACCTTAACTAAGCATTTTCGTGTGATTAATCGTTTAGGACAGTATGGGTTTTTTAGGGCTGGTGGAATATTGATTGGAACCCATGCATTTTTAGCAATGGGAAATATGTTGGGGGTGGAGTGGACATCTTCTAATAAAACAATGGATGTCGATTTCGCGCATGTCGGCAGGAATGTATCTGTGGCTTTAGGGGCAAACTTAAAACTATCCGTACATGATGCTTTGACATCGCTGGAGATGGGGCTATTGCCAATTGCTGAGTTTTCTGGGAAAACTGGTGCCCAATATAGAAATCCAAAAGATCCCGAACTGCGTTTGGACTTTGTTACCTCCGAAACGCGTGATGGGAAAACGGTTATTGTGCCCGACTTAGGATTGGCTTTAGAGTGTCTTAAATTTATGGAGTATTCATTAATTGAGACTACTCAAGCAGTCTTGCTATCAAAAGGTGGGGCGTGTATTGTGAACATTCCAGCCCCTCAGAGATACGCCATTCATAAGCTCATTGTTTATGGGGAGCGTCCGGTTTCGGAGCGAGTAAAAGCAAACAAAGACTTGGGTCAGGCCGCATCAATTATTCAGGTGCTACTGGGTACCGGCAGTGCGGAATTGGTTAAAGATGCTTGGAGGGATGCGCTGTCTAGAGGTCCCGGTTGGGAAAAGAGAGCAACCCAGGGGCGTAAAGCAATGTTAAAAATTTATCCCCACCTAGATACTCATGAATTGTGGTGAAGACATAGCTCAGGGAGTGGTGAAAGCCTCACAAACCGGAATCCTTTTATCCCAGGTTCAACTCCTGGTGGGCTCCCTTAAGTAAGGCTCAATTCTCTTTTAAGCGAGAACTTTTGCGCGATTTTTCATAAAAGTGATTAGGCTTAGATTTAACCCAATGAATAAATCGTTGCATTTCAGGATGTTCTTGAAGGGCTAAGGCCGTATTTAATTTCATAGCCAATTCAGTTTCTGTAAATAGCGCATGAATCTGGCGATGGCAGATGCGGTGTAGGTACTGGGTAGTTTTTCCACCCTTAGATTTAGGTATAAGGTGATGAGCATCTTTTTGAGATTCTGGAATGAGGCGATCGCAAATAGGGCACGCAATCTCAAGCTCTTTTGGGCATGGAGATGGCCCAAGTGTTATTAGCTTTCGGCGTATTTTTCCAATCATATAATTTTTTTGAAATATTAATGTGCAATACAAGTTTAGTAAATAAGTCATAAACTTGCATGGTGCCAAAATTCTCTCCAAAAACACTTTCTGAATCTGATATATCCCGCCTGATTGAAATGGCTTGGGAAGACCGCACGCCATTTGATGCAATCGAGAAATTGTTTGGCTTATCCGAGTCACAAGTGATCCTATTAATGCGCCATCAACTCAAGCGAGGCTCTTTTGAGCTATGGCGTAAGCGCGTCACAGGGAGGGCGACTAAGCATGTTGCTCTTCGAAGTAAGCTAGTGGCTCGCGCATATTGCCCAACTCAGTATAAAAATAAATGAATTCTCTTAAAAGGTTGGTCCTGATTCTCGGGGATCAGTTAGATTTAAAAGGGGCAGCCCTTAGAGATTTTGATTTTAAGACCGATGAAGTGGTCATGATCGAGTCAATTCCAGAGGCTCAGTATGTTTGGTCCCATAAGGCAAAGATTGCTTTATTTTTATCGGCCATGCGTCACTTTGCGAAAAGCCTGAAAGAGCTTAATTACCCGCTTGAATACATTCAGGCCTCACCTCTATCAATAGTCGCAGCTTTAAAGGAAAAGATAGCCCAAGAGAGAATTACACACTTGATCTGTGTTGAGCCGGGTGAATGGCGCTTAAAGCAGCAGCTAGAAGAACTAGCAAAGGAGTTATCGATTGGGCTTGAGATGCGTGAAGACGACCACTTCTATTGCTCACATCAAGAGTTTATTCAATGGACAGCTGGCAAGAAAGAGCTAAGGCTAGAGTACTTTTACCGCTTGATGCGTAAGACCCACAATATTTTGGTGGATTCAGAAGGAAACCCTGAGGGTGGGCAATGGAATTTTGATCAAGATAATCGCAAGCCCTATCCTAAAAAAGGTCCTGGCATGATTGAGGCCCCAGCTCTATTTGAGCCAGATCTAGTTACTAAAGAGGTTCTTGAGTTTGTGAACGCTACCCATTCCGATCATCCTGGATCGCTAGATGATTTTTGGTGGCCGGTCACCCGTGAGCAAGCCTTAGAGGCCTTGAATTATTTTGTGGAATACCGCCTCAGAAATTTTGGGATATTTCAGGATGCAATGTGGACTGATACCCCGCTGGGTTGGCATTCGATTCTTTCGAGCTCACTGAACCTAAAGTTACTCAACCCACGTGAAGTGATTAATGCTGTTTTGCAGGCATGGAAAAAATACTCCTTAGATCTTTCCACGGTTGAAGGATTTATTCGGCAAATATTAGGTTGGCGTGAGTTTGTCAGGGGCATGTATTACCTTGATATGCCTCGGATGGCTCAAGATAATTACTATGGCCACCAAAGATCTTTGCCAAAATGGTATTGGACAGGGAAAACCGATATGGCCTGCATGAAAGATGCCATTGGTCAAACATTACGATATGGCTATGCCCATCATATTCAGCGCTTGATGGTTACTGGCAACTTTGCTTTGTTGGCGGAGATACTGCCATCAGAAGTATGTGATTGGTATTTGGCCATTTATGTTGATGCGATTGAGTGGGTAGAGCTTCCTAATACCGCTGGCATGGCTCTATTCGCAAATGGTGGGCGCTTCACTAGTAAGCCCTATATTTCCAGTGGTGCTTATATAAAGCGCATGAGTAATTATTGCGACTCCTGCAAGTACAAGCCAGATGTTCGCTTTGGAGAAGTGGCTTGTCCCATTACCACTTTGTATTGGAATTTTTTAATTAAACATCGCAGTCAGTTTGAGTCAAGCCCACGTACAAGGCTAATGACAGCAAACCTTAAAAGAATTAGTGATGAAGACCAGAAGTCGATCGTGGAGCATGCCGATCAACTCTTGAATAATCTGAACAATCTATAGGGTTGGAGATGAGCACTTCATTTAAGGGTAATAAAAGTTTTCTACCAAGCAAAGTTTGCGTTGTATGCAAAAAAGAAATGACGTGGAGAAAGTCGTGGGCCAAAAACTGGGAATCGGTAAAATATTGCTCAGATGCTTGCAGGAAAAAAGCACCTACAGTGCAGATATAAATGGGCTGCTAGCTTTTTTCTAAGATATTGTTTCGCTCGAGCAAGAGTCAAAACTAAAAAAATCCTAGTACTGCAGTTGAAATTTCAACGCGGATTTTATTGTCTGAAAATGAATATCAACTGTAGACTCAATATTCTTTCCATACCCTCCTGCCATTGAGAGTGCTAAAGGTATTTGATGTCCTATTGCATATTGAAAGACTGTTTCATCCCGTCTTTGCATCCCATTTTTAGTCAGTTTTAATCTTCCTAGCCGATCGTGTTCATGCGGATCTGCGCCTGCTAAATAAATAATGAAATCTACTGAAAAGCGCGCCTTGAGTTTTTCAAGAGAATCTTCAAGTGCATTCAGATAAGTTTGATCATCACAACCATCAGGCAAATCAACGTCTAGATCGCTTTGCTCCTTAGTGAAGGGAAAGTTATTTTGACCATGAATTGATAAAGTAAAAATAGAAGAATCATTTTTTAAAATAGAGGCTGTCCCATTGCCCTGGTGAACATCTAAATCAATCACTGCAATTTGAAGTTTGGGATTCATTTCTTTTTGTAGGGCCCTAGCAGCAATTGCAGAATCATTAAAAACGCAGAAACCACTTCCTTGATCTCGATAAGCGTGGTGTGTGCCACCAGCTAGATTGGCTGCGATGCCCTCTTTAAAGGCTGTTTTGGCTGCGGCGACGGTAGCGCCGGAAGATCGACGCGAACGCTCAACCATTTGTTCGCTCCAAGGAAAACCTATTTCTCTTTGCTCCCCGGGACTTAGATTGCCCTGAAGTACTCTAATCAAATAACCTGGATCGTGGGCATATAGAATTTGTGTATCAGTTGCACTAGGCGCCTCAAGGAGTTCAATTTCTGGAACCGTAGCGACAAGATCATGCAAACGAGTGTACTTTTCCATTGGAAAGCGATGCCCAGAGGGCAATGGTAAGACAAAATGATTGGTATAAAACGCCTTCACTCTACAACTGCAAATTGCTCTAGCGTTTGAAGGGGGATAGTTTTAAGGGCGCTAATGTGGGTACTCTCCAACTTAATTTGAGGTGCACAATCGGCTTCATGTGCTTCAGCCCAACGGTTAATGCATAAGCACCATTGATCGCCTGGTAGTAGGCCAGGAAAGGCAAATTCGGGTCTTGGGGTAATAAGGTCATTGCCTTTTTCTAGGCTAAATTGCAAAAACTCCTTTGTAACGATTGCGCAGACTAGATGTCTGCCCAGATCGTTATCATCTGTTTTACAGCAACCATCCCGAAAGAATCCAGTTAAGGGATCAAAAGAGCAGGGGACGAGAGGCTGCCCTAAAACATTGAGATCAACTTCTTTAGGCATCTGGTTCTTATTTGATTGGTTGGATTTAAAAGAAGTTTATTTTAGATGTTATTTGAATCCAAGAGCTCTCCCTAGAAATGTTGAGTTTTTGGGGTCTTTGAAAGCGATTGCCTCTTAGTTTTTGTCAGAATGAAAAGGTAATTCCTATAGAATTAATTGGGCAATCGATAACTTTGTTAAATAAGCTTCAATTTTTAGAAAAGCATAATGAATATAGACTCCCCTGATAAACAACGCGTAGCGGTAGTAACGGGTGGCGCGCGAGGAATTGGGCTTGCAATTGGTGAATGGTTTTTACGCCATCAGTACAGGGTTGTTCTTTTGGATATTGACGGCGCTACGCTTGACGCAACTGTTGAACGGATCGGCCAAGCAAATCAGGTTTTGGGTATTCATTGTGATGTTTCCAATCCAGAGCAAGTAAGTCGTGCAGCTGATGAAGTGATTTCCAAGTTTGGGCATGTTGATGCTTTGGTAAATAACGCTGGAGTGGCTGTATTTAAACCTATCCTGGAGACTTCCTATGAGGAATGGCGCACGGTACTAGGAACCAATTTAGATGGTGCATTTTTATGTTCCCAGAAATTTGGTGGTTTGATCGTCAAAAATGGTGGCGGTGCAATCGTCAATATTGCCTCCATCTCTGGCCTTAGGGCGAGCACTTTACGGGTTGCTTATGGCACAAGCAAAGCCGCTTTAATTCAGTTAACTAAGCAATACGCCGTAGAGCTAGGTAATGTGAATGTCCGAGTGAATGTGATTGCGCCAGGGCCGGTAGATACCGAAATGGCTAAGCTTGTGCATAGCGTTGCAATACGCTCGGATTATTACGATGCTATTCCTTTGGGCCGTTATGGCACCCCCGAGGAGATGGCCAATACAGTTGGCTTCCTATGTAGCGATGCCGCTACATTTATTAATGGCCAAGTCATTGCTGTAGATGGTGGTTTTGAAGCATCTGGCGTTGGATTGCCTACCTTACGTCGTAATATGGCAGCCCCCGGTGGAGATTAGCCTGCTGGTTTTCCCTTGATTTTTTCTGTTTAATTAAAATCTGACCGTATATTAAGAGTATTGCCAAATGAGTATTTGGCGGTGCTAAAAGTGTATTAAAAATAATCCAATGGAGACAAGATGACATTTACAAGACGTGACTTTATGAAGCATGCTGGTATTGCAGCATTACCTTTAGTGGCTGGCAATACCTTTGCACAAAGCGCAGAGTTTAATTTAAAGTTTGGCAGTAATTTGCCTGCTACGCATCCATTAAATATTCATGCATATAAGATGGCGTCCAAAATTAAAGTGGAGACAAAAGGGCGCGTTGATATTCAAGTATTTCCTTACAATCAATTGGGAAATGATACGGATATGCTGTCTCAATTGCGCTCTGGTGCGTTGGACTTTATGACTTTGTCACCATTGATTTTGGGCTCGCTGGTGCCGCAAGCACAAATTAATGGCGTAGGTTTTGCATTTAAAGATTACAAGCAGGTATGGGCTGCAATGGATGGCGAGTTGGGTGCCTATGTACGTCGTCAAATCGCTGCGACTGGCACTATCTTTGCATTCGATAAGATCTGGGACAACGGCTATCGCGAAGTCACTAATAGTGTACGCCCAATCAATAAGCCAGAGGATTTAAAGGGGATTAAGTTGCGCACCCCTCCTGGCCCAATGTGGGTCTCTTTATTCAAAGCTTTGGGTGCATCTCCAACGCCATTAAATTTCGCTGAAGTTTATTCAGCGCTTCAATCTAAAGTAGTCGATGGCCAAGAGAACCCTTTAGCTATTATTTATACTGCCAAGCTATACGAAGTACAAAAATATTGTTCACTGACAAATCACATGTGGGATGGTTATTGGTTCATGGGTAATAAGAAATTATTTGAGCAGTTGCCCCCAGACTTGCAAGCCATCGTGACTCGTAATGTTGCGGAATCCGCTGTGCTTCAAAGAGCTGACGTACGTAAGATGAATGATGGCCTACAGGCAGAATTGCAGGCAAAGGGTATGGCAATTAACCCCACTAACGCAGACCCATTCCGTGAAAAATTAAGACAGGCTGGTTTTTATTCGGAATGGAAAGCAAAATTCGGGGACGAAGCATGGTCTTTGCTTGAGAAATACACAGGCAAGCTTGCGTGAGTTTAGTTGGTGTGATCTCGGGTGTGGAAGCAGTTGTTGCCAAGGTAGTTGAGTGGCTCGCTGCTTCTCTTGTGCTGGCTTGTATTGGGATTTTATTTTCTGGAGTGGTGGGGCGATATTTACTGAATGCTCCATTAGTTTGGTCTGATGAATTAGCCTCCATTTTGTTTTTATGGCTCGCAATGATGGGTTCTGTCATTGCCTTAAAGCGTGGCGAGCATATGCGCATGACGGCATGTATCAGCAGATTAAGCGCGAGCAAAAGAGCATATCTAGAGGCTTTTGGTATTGCGGCCTGTTTTTTCTATCTCGTCATCATCCTACGTCCTGCATTTCATTTTGCCCTTGAAGAGATTATTGTTACCACGCCTTCACTTGAGATCTCAAATGCTTGGCGCGCGGCAGCTATTCCGGCAGGCATTATTCTGATGATGTTTTTCTGTTTATTTCGGCTGGGTAGAATTGCAAGCTTAAAAGTAGTTGCTTTCAGCGTACTATTGTTTCTGTTGGGATTCGGCATTTTGCATTACCTCTCGCCTTGGTTTGCCAATCTTGGCAAATACAATTTATTAATATTTTTTGTTGGGGTGGCAGGTTTTAGTATTTTGGCGGGAGTGCCAATTGCTTTTGCATTTGGTCTGGGCACAGTCGCTTATTTGGGTTTGAGTACCCACATGCCTATCTCCGTAGTCATTGGCCGTATGGATGAGGCCATGTCACACATGGTCTTGTTGGCGGTCCCCTTATTTGTATTTCTTGGTCTCTTGATGGAGATGACCGGGATGGCTAAGGCAATGATTGCCTTTTTAGCTTCTTTGCTTGGCCATGTGCGCGGCGGCCTTTCTTATGTGTTGGTTGGTGCCATGTATTTGGTGTCGGGCATATCTGGATCTAAGGCAGCCGATATGGCTGCAATCGCACCAGCCTTGTTTCCCGAGATGAAGCGCAATACGCCCCCCGGTGAATTAGTTGCATTATTGGCGGCTACTGGGGCGCAAACTGAAACTATCCCTCCAAGTCTGGTATTAATTACGATTGGATCCGTAACAGGGGTTTCAATTGCCGCACTCTTTACAGGCGGCATGCTACCTGCATTTATTTTAGGACTCATTTTGTGTTTATTGGTGTGGTGGCGCAATCGTCATGTCCAGATTGAGAATGTTGCGCGTCCAAAGATTCTGGCAGTGTCTAAGCTTTTCTTGATAGCCCTTCCAGCACTGGCTTTGCCATTTGTCATACGTGCTGCGGTGGTGGAGGGTGTAGCTACAGCTACCGAGGTCTCTACGATCGGGATCGTATATGGATTGATTTGTGGAATTGTGGTTTACCGAAAATTTGATGTGAAGCGCATCCTACCGATGTTGATCGATACCGCTTCTTTATCAGGAGCCATTTTATTGATCATTGGCGCCGCTACCGGAATGGCTTGGGGATTGACACAGTCTGGGTTCTCTCAAGTGGTAACGCAAATCATGGCCGACCTTAATGGTGGTCCAAACTTATTTTTGCTTATTTCGATTCTGGCGTTTGTGGTCCTGGGCTCAGTTCTAGAGGGCATTCCTGCAATCGTTCTATTTGGCCCCCTCTTATTTCCAGTGGCGCGTCAGCTAGGTATTAATGAAGTGCACTATGCAATGGTTGTCATTCTATCTATGGGCATCGGTTTGTTTGCACCACCTTTAGGGGTTGGTTATTACGCTGCGTGTGCGATTGGCAAAGTAAATCCTGATGAAGGCGTCAAACCAATCATGGGCTACTTGTTTGCATTACTGATTGGAATTTTGGTAATTGCCTTTGTGCCTTGGTTATCCACTGGATTTTTATCTTGAGTTTGGCAATTGAGTTTTTGGGATTTAGTCCTAAGGCCTTCAAGTTCTTGGAAGGGTTAACGAATAATCAAAATAGAGTGTGGTTTTCAGAACATCGTTCTGAATATGAAGACTTTGTGCGCGAACCAATGAAACACTTTACTGATGCGCTCTCAGAAAATTTAACCAAGAAAGATGTTCCTTTGTGGGGCGACCCCAAAAGATCACTTTTTAGAATCAATCGAGATGCTCGGTTTTCAAAGGCAAAACACCCTTACAACATGCATGCCAGTGGTTTATTTACCAGAACAGGCGATAAGCATTCTCCCGGAGTTTTATATTTTCGTTTAGATCCTTTGGGGAGCAGATGCGCAGCAGGTTACATGCAACCTGAAGCCCATATTCTAAAAAAGCTAAGGCAAGGAATTCTGGACAACCCAAAAGCTTGGCTATCACTTGAGAAGTCTTTGAAGCGCAAAGGTTACGATCTTGATTGCACACATACTTTGGCGCGTATTCCTAGAGGGTTCGCTGATGTGCCAAAAGAAATTGAATCGGCTATCAAGCTCAAGGGTTGGATTATTAGAAAGCAGTTGCCCCGATCGATTGTTTGCTCAAAAGACTTAATTAAAGAGGTCTCAAGCTTTGCTACAGACATGCTGCCACTACTGAGTTTTGGTTGGCATGCATTGGCCAAATTTTCTGATTAGACTATTAATGGTCTGATTTTTTAGGAGTCCTGGATGCTATTAGTTACCTCAGTCATTGCCTCTCTATTAACTATCATCTTTGTAAAACTCTCCTTTGCCGTCATTGGCCTAAGAAGAAAGAATAAGGTTGGATTGGGAAGTGGCGGTAATGAGGATCTTGAGAGAGCTATTCGCGCCCAAGGTAACTTTGCTGAATATGCGCCATTTGGGATCATCCTGGTTGCCTGTCTTGAGTTAAATGGTGCGCCTTGGTGGTTGGTTGCTATTCCTGGTATCGCGTTGATTATTGGGCGCTTGATTCATGCCAAAGGAATGAATATTCCGCCACCGGATTTCAGTCAGCGTGTTTTAGGGATGAGGTTTACTTTTGGAACGCTGACTGCATTAATTGCATTGAACTTGGGTTGGTCTTTGTGCCGATTTATTGGTTAGGGCAATAAATCTCCTAGACCCATTCGAAAACCAAACCCTCAGCAGAAATGGTGGGGGTTGTGGACGTGATGCAGGGGTATTCAGAAGTCTTTATAGTTAGGCATTATGAATAGAGACAATTTCCTATCCTCAGTAGACGCTTGGTTTAAGCAAGGCGAGTTACAAGAGGTTCTAGCCAAACGTATTGCGTATAAAACTGAGGGTGACTTGCCCGTAGCCCCGCAAGAGCTTTGGGATTATTTGAAAAATGAAATCATTCCATGCTTAACGGGAATGGGTTTTATCTCTAGGGTATTTGATAACCCTTTGCCGGATGCCGCTCCAATCTTAGTGGCAAGATTAATTGAGGACGTGAATTTACCGACCCTATTAATTTATGCCCATGGTGATGTTGTCAATGGACAAGATTCACGTTGGCAAGAGGGTTTAAATCCGTGGGTGCTATCAGTCGATGGTGAGCGCTGGTATGGTCGCGGCTCAGCTGATAACAAAGGCCAGCACACGATCACTTTTTTTGGCCTGGCAAAAGCTCTAGAGGCTCGCAGTGGGAAGCTAGGTTACAACGTCACCGTCTTAATGGAGATGGGTGAAGAGGCTGGTAGCCCTGGTTTGGCAGAGTTTTGTGAGAACAATAAAGAGTTACTCAAAGCCGACTTGTTAATTGCAAGTGATGGCCCCCGTATCAATGCGGAAACACCAACCATTTTTTTGGGATCAAGAGGGCTTGTCAACTTTAGCTTACTGGTGAAAGCTCGAGATAAGGCGTACCACTCTGGCAATTGGGGCGGGGTGCTTGTGAACCCGGCTACTCGCCTGGTCCATGCGTTAAGTAGTTTGATTGATGCTCGTGGCCGAATTTTATTAGATGGTCTTAAAGCTCCCGCTGTGGATTCCCTTATAAAAGAGGCGTTGAAGTCAGTTACGGTTGGCAATGGCAAGGGTGATCCTGAAATAGATCTTAGCTGGGGGCAGTCAGAGTTAACTTCTGCTGAGCGACTATTTGCAAGCAACACCCTGGAAATTTTAGCTCTTGGATCTGGCCAATCGGAACGCCCTGTTAATGCTATCCCGTCGCAGGCTATCGCACACTGTCAATTGCGCTTTGTTGTGGGAACGGATTGGCAGAATTTATTGGAATACGTTCGCGAGCATTTAGTGGCTTCAGGTTTTGATGATGTTGTTGTGAAGGTGAATGCACACACACCAGCTACACGCCTGGATTTGAAAAATCCTTGGGTGAATTGGGTCAAGTCATCGATAGAGAATACGACAGGTAAGCAAGTTACTGTTTTGCCCAATCTTGCGGGTTCCTTGCCAAACGATGTATTTGCCGATATTTTGGGTTTGCCAACGATTTGGGTGCCACATTCTTATCCAGCTTGTAATCAGCATGCTCCCAATGAGCATATGCTGAAATCTGTCGCCGCCGAGGGTCTGCAAATGATGGCTGGCATCTTTTGGGATTTGAGTGAAAAATCTTCTACAGCAAATTCTTCTTGGGATTAATATTTTGAGCGCTTCAAAAATGACCGTAATGAAAAATCTAAAACAGTGCTATTTGGGCGCAATTATTTTTGCAATGAGCGCAGTGGTGCAAGCTCAAGCATGGCCAAGTAAGCCCCTGAATTTAATTGTCCCATTTCCTCCGGGTGGTGCTACTGATATCTTAGGCCGGGTGCTTTCAGAATCTTTGCCGTCAAAGTTAGGTCAGCCAGCCGTTGTTGAAAACAAGCCAGGTGGTTCAACCGTTATCGGTGTAATGGCTGCGCTTCGTGCCCCTGCGGATGGCTATACAGTTTTGGTATCGGCGAGCAGTAGCTTTGTTGTATTGCCGGCGTTGAGATCTAATCTGCCTTATGACGTTGAAAAAGATATCTACCCAATCAATCTTTCTGTGACAACGCCTTTGGTAGTCGTCACTTCTGCAGATAAGCCTTATATGAAGCTTGCCGATTTAATTGCGCAGGCGAAGGCTAAACCCAAATCTTTGAGATATACCAGTTATGGACCAGGGACCACACCACACTTAGCAACTGAGATTTTTGCGGGTGCTGCGCAAATTGATGTTGAGCCCATTCCATATAAAGGTAGTAGCGATTCCATTTTGGCTTTAATGCGTGGCGATGCAGATTTTGGTTTGGAAACTATTGCAGCAGCCGGGGCCCAAATTAAGGCGGGTAAATTGCGCGCACTTGCCGTGACGTCTCCATCCCGCTCACGTTTTCTTCCTGAGGTTCCAGGTTTGGATGAACTGCATTTGCCGGCAGCAAATTTTGAGGTCTTTTATGGTGTTGCTTTATCTGCATCAGTTCCCAAGCCCATTGCTAATAAGTTTGCAAAGGCCGTATCGGAGGCCATGAATACGCCAGAAGTGAAGGAAAGAATGTCGGCTCAATCGCTAGAGATTGCCAATAAAGGGCCTGAGGCCATGGCCGCTTTTATGAAGGCGGAGATCGCGCGCTTTAAGACTTTGAATAAGCGGCTGAATATTCAGCTGGAGTAATGAACTACTTGTTCGTAAAAAAGCCACCCGAAGGTGGCGTTAATTTTGAAAATGATCATGTCACTTCGTTTTTATAATAGTGACCCAGTTTGCCCCTTTACCTCCAGGGACTCTCTCAATCAGATTTAGTTCGCCCGTGGATTGATTGATTGAGTAAAGCGAAACCTTATCTGACTTTTGACCAGAAGCAACTAAAAATTGTCCGCTAGGATCAATATTGAAACCTCTAGGCATTTCCTCTGTAGGGACAGTAAACAGATACTTTACTTTGCCAGTTTGTGGATCTACTTCAAAGCCGCTTAGTGTGCCCTTGGTTCTCTCTGATGTGTAGAGAAACTTACCGTTTGGCGTCAATTTGATTTCGGCAGAGAAGATCATGTTCGAGTCATCAAAAGCAGTCGCCTCTGGAGATCCAGTCGGAGGTCTTGGTCTTCCAGGGACTAGTTTGGAGTCACTTGGGAGGCTTGAAGTGGCTTGAAGTTGGGTTAAGCCCCCTGATTTGATATCCCTAGAAAAGACAATAACTTCTCCAGTCATCTCTGTGATGACGTAGGTAAATTTATTATCAGCTGAGATCACAATATGTCTCGGACCTTGTTGCTTTTGAAGGGCTACCGAGCTGGCTGTTTCTGAGAGAGGCTTGGGTTGAGACGCATTAAAGGTGTGGATTTTGATTTCATCTGTACCTAGTTGGGGCACATACACAAACTTATTAGACTGATCAAAGACGATTGAGTGGGGATTCTTCCCCCCACTTGGAAACGCCTCTGCTGGAACGGGGTTGATATAGCCATTGGCCTGAATTTGGTTAACGCTATTGTTATGGCCGCCAAAAGAGGTTGCCAATAACCACTTACCAGTTTTATCGATAGAAACGTTTACCATGCTGTCGGCCAATGGGATTGCGCCTGTCCACTTTAGTTGACCAGTACCTTGATCAATTTGATACATGTATAAAGAAAACGGCTTAGAACGCACAGAGGCATATAAATTTTTTCCATCTGGTGAGGTCGCCATTGGCATCACAAATTTTCCAGCAGGAAAACGACCCACTGAATTTAAGTGTGGGCTTGACCCTGCTATGAGTTCATAAGCTGATATATCAGCATCGTCAATATTGGAAATATAAACATAGGTTCCACAATATGCGCTTGTTGCCATCGCTAGACTAGTTATTGCAAGTGCCAGATTTCTAAAAATCACTTTCTTTTTCATGCTGTCTCCCTTTTTATTTTTTTCACTATTGAATAATAGATATTGCAATAGTATTTTTGTATTGCCACCTTCTTTGGGTGTTTTTTACTGCTTTATTTAAATAATAACTTTTCACCCTTAAGCTCACTATACATAAAACTGCGTGCCACCGCCGCCGGACCGCACCCCCCTTGTTTATAGAGCTCTATCCTACGGTCCCAGCTTGAAGTCCTGGCGGATTCGTCAGAAAAGTAAACTCCCTCGTAAGTGGTGGGGGTTTTGTCTTTTGTGACTTATGATTAGCCAATAAAAACGTAAGCTAGATAATGATCAAAAACCTTCAAAACAAACACTGCGACCAGACTATTTCATAAAGGAGAAAGACATGCAATTTGACTTTCATTCCACTCGCTCCATCCTCCTTGAAAGAGGCGGCTCTGCCAATTTAGCGAAAAGGATCCAAGAGCGTGGCGGTATATCAGCGCTCATCGTCACCGATCCCGGTGTTTTGTCAGCGGGGCTGTTGAATAAAGCTTTGCCTCAATTCAAGGAAATTGGCTTACCGGTACAAATCTTTTCAGATGTCCAAGCTGACCCTCCGGTGTCGGTGATTGATGCCGCCATCAAAGTAGCTCAAGAATGCAAAGCAGATTTTATTGTTGGCTTTGGTGGTGGTAGCTCAATGGATGTGGCTAAATTGGTTGCACTATTGGCGCCTGGAAAAGAAAAGCTGACGGACGTTTATGGCGTAGGCATGGCTAAGGGTCCGCGCCTCCCCCTTATCCTGGTTCCTACGACTGCAGGCACGGGTTCTGAAGTCACTACGATTTCTATCGTGACGGTGAGTGAGAGCGAGAAGAAGGGTGTTGTTTCTCCTCAGCTATTACCTGACATCGCCTTGCTAGATGCCGAACTCACTCTAGGATTGCCAGCCCATGTCACTGCCGCTACTGGTATTGATGCGATGGTGCATGCGATCGAAGCCTTTACAACCAAGCGCCTCAAAAATCCCGTATCCGATTGTTTGGCAAAAGAAGCCTTGCGATTGCTGGCGGCCAATCTTCATAAAGCAGTGAACTCTGGCAGCGACATCGTCGCCCGTGAAAATATGTTGCTAGGAGCCTGCCTTGCGGGCATGGCATTTACCAATGCCCCTGTAGCTGGTGTGCATGCCTTGGCTTACCCCATTGGCGCAAGATTTCATGTCCCACACGGACTCTCAAACTCATTAATGTTGGGTCCTGTAATGCGTTTTAACTTAGATGCGGCACATGCAATGTATGCAGAATTGGGTAACATTATTAAACCTGGATTGCAGGGGCCCACAAGGGAGCAGGCTGCTCAGCTCTCTGGTTACTTAGGTGGTCTGGCAGGTGAGCTTGGCTTACCCCAGCGCCTGTTAGAAGTTGGTATTACGGCAAATGACATTAATCAGCTTGCTAGCGATGCCATGTTACAAACCCGGTTATTGCAAAACAGCCCCCGTGAAATCACTTTGGCTGATGCTGCAGCTTTATATAGAGAAGCGTTATGAGCGACAAAAAACTTTCCCCACCAACACGCGCTGAGTTTGTTGCATTTGAAGATGTTCATTCCAGGTGGATGGATAACGATGCCTATGGGCACATTAATAATGTGGTGTATTACTCATTCTTTGATACGGCTGTAAATCGTTATTTGATTGAGCGCAATGTTTTAGATATTGCCAAAAGTGAAACGATTGGCTTGGTAATTGAAACCCAGTGCAAATATTTTTCATCTGTTGCCTATCCCGACATGATCCACGTAGGTCTGAAAGTGGCTCACCTTGGAAATAGTAGTGTTAAGTATGAGGTTGCCATCTTTGCAAATGATGATGACATCGCCTCTGCGCTTGGACACTTTGTACACGTTTATGTAGACCGCATCAGTAATAAGCCAACGCCAATACCGCAGAACGTGCGGGTCGTGTTGCAAAGCCTTGTAAAAACCCATTTGAACTAAGCCCATATAATCCTCATAATTGTCATCAAAAAGGAGCTCAAGTGCCCGTACATTTAGGAAGCACCTTACGTAGACTCGTAAATGAAAAGCGTGGCCTTTTAGTTCCTGGTGCTGGCAATGCACTGGCCGCACGTTTGATTGAAGATGCAGGATTCGAGGCCGTGTATCTCAGCGGTGCGGGATTAACAAATCAGTTTTATGGCATCCCAGATTTAGGGTTTATTAGTCTGAATGACGTGGCAGCCCATACTTCAGCAATCTGTGATGTTGTGCAGATACCTTTGATAGTCGACATTGATACCGGCTTTGGAAATGCGGTCAATGTTCATCACACGGTTAAGGTTTTAGAACGCGCTGGTGCTAGCGCCATCCAAATTGAAGATCAATCTAGTCCTAAACGTTGCGGGCACTTTGCTGGCAAACAAGTCATTAGCAAAGAAGAGATGTGCGGCAAGATTAAGGCTGCTGTAGACGCCAGAAAGCACGATGACTTTCTGATTATTGCTAGAACAGACGCCAGAACAATCAATGGATTAGACGATGCGCTCGACAGGGCTGCTAGCTATGCGCAATCTGGCGCAGACATGACTTTCATTGAAGCCCCTGAAAGTATTGAAGAGATCAAAATCATTGCCTCGCAGTCTTATTGTCCTCAACTGATTAATATCGTGATTGGTGGGAAGACGCCTTCGCTGCCTCTCGCAGATTTATCTCAGATGGGATTTGGGATAGTGCTATATGCCAACGCAGCCTTACAAGGCGCCGTACGTGGTATGACCAACGCATTGAGTCATCTCAAGCAATATGGTGAACTGAAAGAAGACCCAGTACTAGTAGCTACATTTGCAGAGCGTCAAAGTTGTGTGAACAAAGAGTATTTCGACTCATTGGAGAAAAAGTTTTCATGAAAATAATTAAAGTCCTAGCGCTTGCTTTTGCGATGCTTGTTGCTAACGGTGCATTTGCAGATACCTGGCCAAGTCGTCCCATTAGATTCATTGTGGGCTTTGGTCCCGGGGGTGCAAATGATTTAGTTGCGCGTGCTGTTGCTGAAGCTGTTAGCAAGCAATTGGGTCAGCCGATTATTGTTGAGAATAAGCCTGGGGCGGGATCAGTGGTTGGCGGTGATTACGTTGCCAAGAGTGCGCCTGATGGCTACACCTTTTATGCTGGGGCTGCAGGCGGCGTGGTTACCATTCCAATGTTGCGTAACAACATGCCCTACAAGCCAGAAGACTTGGTGCCCGTGGGTATGATGGCTGTGAGTCCATCCATCATTGTGGTTAATAGCGATTCTCCGATTCAGAACTTGAAAGACTTAATCAAAAAGGCGCAGGGAAATCCGGGACTGACTTTTGCTACTGCAGGCAGCGGTAGTACTCCTCACTTTGTGGCTGAAATGCTCAAGCTATATACCGGGGGCGGAAATTACGAAATCATTCCTTATAAAAGTGGTTCAGAGGGCGTGTTTGCAGTCGTATCAAAACAAGTGGATGCTACTTCAGAGGCTAGCGTAGTGGTCTTGCCGCAAATTGAAGGTAATAAACTCAGGGCTATTGCCTCCACTTGGAATAAACGCATCACACGTTTGCCTAACGTGCCAACTACTAAAGAGTTGGGATACCCCAATATTTTCATTGGCCATTGGTCGGGAATCTTTGCACCTAAGGGCACGCCAAACGAGATTATTCAGAAAATGAATGCTGCTATACAAGCAGCTCTAGATACAAATGCGCTCAAAGCCCGCTTGATCCCGCAAGGTATTGAACCTGCGCCAGGCAGTCAAGCAGATTTCATTAAATTCTTGACTGAAGAAAGAAGGCGTCTTCAGCCGATTGTGAAGAGCGCCAATATGAAAGATGAGTAAATAGATCTAGAGATATGAGTGACCTGATACAGACCTATCTTAGTTCGCCAAGCAAACCCGCTTTTAAGTTGCCGGCAAATTCTTGTGATGCCCATTGCCATATTTTTGGACCCGCTAGCCAATTTCCGTATGCTGAGAGTAGAGCATTTACTCCAGTGGATGCTGGTAAGGAGAAGCTGTTTGCTTTGCACGATGTCTTAGGAATTGAGCGCTGTGTGATTGTTCAAACCGCGCTCCATGGATTTGATAACGCTGTTGTGGTGGATGCGATGCAGGCTCGTAAAGGCAGTTATTTAGGTGTTGCTCTTGCCCCAGCTAGCACCACCTCCCAGCAAATTGCAGAGATGGATCAGCAGGGGTTTCGTGCGATTCGCTTTAACTTCATGGCGCACTTAAAAAATAGTGATTCTATGGAAGATATTTTGGCATTAACAAAGCGCATGGAGCCATTTGGCTGGCATTTGCAGGTTCATTTCTCGAGCGATTTAGTTCATTCACTGGCACCCCTTCTAAAACAATCAGCCGTACCCGTGATGATTGATCATATAGGCAGGGTGGATGCTTCCCTTGGTAGTGATCATGTCGATTTCCAAGGGCTTTTGAAGTTGCTAGATGACGCCCGTTTCCATATCAAGGTCAGCGGGATTGATCGCATTTCAAAGAGTCATCCCTATAACGATGGTGTGTCCTTGGCAAAAATTCTGGTAGATCAATTTACAGAGAAGTGTGTATGGGGGACTGACTGGCCTCATCCAAATCACCACCACATCCCGGATGATGGGAATTTGATTGATCTGATCCCTCGAATTGCTGATAGTCAGGAAAAGATTGAGAAGCTCATGGTCAGAAATCCGGAACAGTTTTATCGGTTTGCATAAAAAATATCAATGGAGTAAATGATGGCTGGACGCTTAGAAGGAAAGGTGGCATTTATTACTGGGGCCGGATCAGTAGGCCCTGGATGGGGAAATGGGCGTGCAACAGCAGTGAGATTTGCTCAAGAAGGAGCAAAGGTATTTGCAACGGATATTGATTTAACGCGCCTAGATGAAACATTAAACTTGGCCGGTGAGTTTAGAGGCAATATTCAAACCGGTGTTTTGGATGTCACTAAGTCTGGATCGATAGAAGAGAGCATTCATTCTTGTATTAAACAATTTGGGACGCTCGATATTTTGGTAAATATCGTTGGGGGCTCCGCAAAGGGAGGCCCAGTAGAGATGACTGAAGAGATTTGGGATGCTCAGGTAGATTTCAATCTCAAGAGCGTATTTATGACTTGCAAATATGCCCTCCCTGAAATGATTCAAAAGGAATCAGGCTCAATTATTAATTTGGCGTCCACTTCAGGCATTCGCTGGACTGGCTCTGCACAAATTGCTTACGCTGCAACGAAGGCGGGCGTTATTCAATTTTCAAGGGTATTAGCGGTTCAGTACGCAAAACAGAATATTCGCGTGAATACGGTTGTTCCAGGTCAATTGCATACGCCGATGGTCGAGACTCGCTTGGCAAAACAGCGTGTTGGGGGCGATGTGGAGTTGCTATTAAAACAAAGACAATCACGCATCCCATTACCATTCATGGGGGATGGCCGTGATACTGCCAATGCGGCATTATTTTTGGCTTCAGACGAGTCTCGCTTCATTACGGGGACAGAAATTATTGTTGATGGCGGTATGTCAGCGCGATGTGATTAGGAGATTGGAAATGAAAAAGATTCTATTGGGGGTTTTTTGTTGTTTATCCATTGCCGTAGCTCAAGCACAATCAAATGTTATTAAGATGATCGTCGCCTTTCCGCCTGGTGGTCCGGTGGATTCAATGGCGCGCTCTCTTGTAGAGCCTTTAGGAAAAGAGCTGAACTCACAAATCGTGATTGAAAATAAACCTGGTGGGAATGGAGCGATTGCTGCTGAATATCTAGCAGCAAATCCTGCAGATGGCAAAACCATTTGGTTTACCAGTGCCGGAGCAGTGGCAATTAATCCAGGCCTTTATGAAAAGCTAGCCTATAACCCAGTAAAAGATTTAGCAGCCGTTTCTTTGGTTGCCAATAACGTAGAAGTACTCGTTGTTAATCCAGCTAGCCCTGCAAATAACGCCGCTGAATTTATAGCTTTGGCCAAAAAAAGTGATTTAACTATGGGGTCATCTGGCACTGGAAGTGTTCCTCATCTTGCCTTAGAGCAGTTAAATGACTCGGCTAACGTCAAGATTTTGCATGTGCCATATAAAGGCGCAGCACCAGCAATTACTGACGTGATGGCCGGTCACGTGGATGGATTCTTTGGCGATATTCCAGGGCTTATTAGTTACATTAAAAGTGGTAAGTTAAAGCCGATTGGGCTTGCTGCAGATAAGCGCAATAGCGCCATACCCGATGTAAAAACCTTTAATGAGATGGGCATTAAAGGCGTAGATACCAATAATTGGTATGCCGCTTTTGTGAAGGCAGGTACACCAAAGGCGGACATTGATCGTCTGAGTGCCGCAATCAAAAGGGTGGTTAAACAGGACCCTTTAAATTCTAAATTAACACAGGCTGGCAGTGAGCCAGTAGGATCCACTCCAGAAGAGTTGAGCGCCACTTTGAAAAAAGATATTGCCAAGTGGACCCAATTGATTAAAGCCAAGAAAATTTTGCCGGAATAAAAATGAGCAAACGTATAGCGCCGATCACTCCTGGCACTAAGGCGGAGTTAGCTGCCTTAGAGGCAAAGATTTTGCAGGAGCGTGGAAATATCTCTCCCTTGTATCAAATTCTGTTAAATGCGCCCGAGATTGCGCAGGGCTGGGAAGCTCTGTTGACAGCAATCCGTAACCGCAATTCACTATCTCCCGCGATAAGAGAGATGATTATTTTGAGGGTAGCGGTTTTAAACCGTGCTAATTATGAGTTTGATGCACACGCTCCGCACGCTATCAAGGCTGGCATGAGTCAGGAGAAGATTGAGTCCCTGAAAGACTCAAAAATCAGCGATGTATTTGATGAGAAAGAATGCTTAATACTCAAGCTAACCGATGTCATGACTCAAGATATTCAGGTGCCCGATACTGTATTTGATCAAGTAAGGCCGTATTTCAATGATCAAGAGATTCTTGAATTAGTTGCCACGATCTCGGCCTATAACATGGTCTCAAGATTATTGAACGCACTGCACATAGGTCACTAGAATGAGCGATCAGAAGGTTGGCTTACTGCTGCTTAGAGCTAAGCCGATAGAGGGCTCGAAACATATTGCTGAGATATCTAGTAGACTAAAAAATACAAAGCAGGCCGAATTTAAAGAAATCATCATGACTTATAGTGTCGAATCGAATGCTCTCTATGGGTATTTTTATTGTGACAGTCCGACAGAACTTGCGCCTCTTGATGCACAGACCTTCCTAGGTGAGGCGGCAAACTTTTTGGCTGAAATTGAGTTGAGTCGCATTGTGTTTGTCAATCCAATCAAAGGATTTTCTAGCGATCAAGTCCCGCTCAATCGTTATGCGGTCGAGATGGATCCCGAGGCAGGGTGGCAAGAAGAGTTATTTGCCTGGTATGACCAAGAGCACTTGCCAGGTTTAGCGGCCGTCCCTGGATGCGTCAGTGCCACTCGCTGTTTGAACTTGGATCATGCGCCATATTCCTTTTCTTTCTATGACCTTCTTTCCCCAGAAGTTTTAGGTTGCGAACCTTGGTTAAAAGTTAGGTATACCAGCTGGAGCGACAGGGTTAGACCTCATTTCACGAACACGAGAAGAACAATGTTTCAGTTCTTGTAAGCCTAATGGCGACGTCAGTTGTTTGCAGTGATCGGCCCCAGTGAGATATAGCTGGGGTTTTTCTTTTGTTGACTTTGTATATTTCGAGGGCATTCCTGCATAGGATATTCCCTAACTTATTGGATTTAAAGGGGGAATTCGCCGAAATCGACCTCTTGAGCTTACTAAAATAACACTACTAACTTTAGTGTCTTTATTAAGGAGAAGTGTATGTCAGATTCAGTCGTGGCACGCATAGAGGCAAATCCAAAATACCAAGAGCTCAAGCGCAAGCGCAGCACTTTTGGTTGGACTCTTTGCATTTTGATGTTTGTTGTTTATTACGGCTATATAGCTTTAATTGCTTTTGATAAACCATTTTTAGCGCAACCATTTGGTGATGGCGTGACTAGCCTGGGTATTCCTATTGGCATGGGCGTAATTGTTTTCACTATTTTAATTACCGCACTTTATGTGCGTAAGGCAAATAGTGAATACGACAAATTGACTGCAGAAATTTTGAAGGAAGCCTCCAAATGAAGCGTATAGAAAAATTGTTATGCGCTTTAGCGCTATTAGCTTTGCCAATGTTTGCTGTTGCTGCAGGCGCAGATTTAGGACAAGTTATCAAGCAAGAAACCAACTGGACAGCAATCGCCATGTTTGCTGTTTTTGTTATTGCAACCCTATTCATCACTAAATGGGCCGCATCGAAGACTAAGTCTGCTGCTGACTTCTATACCGCTGGCGGCGGCATTACTGGCTTCCAAAATGGTCTCGCGATCGCTGGTGACTATATGTCTGCTGCATCCTTCCTGGGTATTTCTGCTGCAGTGATGGCCAACGGCTATGACGGCTTGATCTATTCCATTGGATTCTTGGTAGGTTGGCCAGTGATTACCTTCTTGATGGCTGAGCGTTTGCGTAACCTCGGTAAATTTACTTTTGCTGACGTGGCGGGCTATCGCTTTCAACAAGGTCCGATCCGTGCCTTTGCGGCATCAGGCACCTTAGTGGTTGTTGCTTTCTATTTGATTGCTCAAATGGTAGGCGCAGGCCAGCTCATCAAATTGTTATTTGGTCTTGAGTACTGGATGGCAGTCGTGATCGTTGGTTGCTTAATGATGGTTTACGTGCTGTTTGGCGGTATGACAGCTACTACTTGGGTACAAATCATTAAAGCTTGTATGTTGTTGGCTGGTGTGAGCTTTATGGCCTTCATGGTTCTGGCTCAATATGGTTTCAGCCCTGAAGCATTGTTTGCCAAAGCAGTTGAAGTCAAAACTGCCATTGCTGCTAATGCTGGTAAAACGCCAGAAGATGCTGCTAAAGCAGGTCTGAGCATCATGGGCCCAGGTGGATTTATTAAGGATCCGATCTCAGCCATTTCCTTTGGTATGGCATTAATGTTTGGTACTGCTGGTTTGCCACATATTTTGATGCGTTTCTTTACGGTGCCCGATGCAAAAGAAGCCCGTAAGTCTGTATTGTGGGCAACCACTTGGATTGGTTACTTTTATGTATTGATTTTCATTATCGGTTTTGGTGCCATCACTTTAGTGTTGACTAACCCAGACATGGCTAATGTGGCAACAGGTGTGATTAATGGTGGAGCAGGTACCGCAAACATGGCAGCCGTTTTAGTGGCTAAAACTGTTGGCGGCAATATCTTCTTCGGCTTTATCTCTGCGGTTGCTTTTGCAACGATCTTGGCCGTAGTTGCTGGTTTGACACTTTCAGGTGCTTCAGCTGTTTCACATGACCTTTATGCAACCGTATTTAAAAAAGGAAATGCTGATAGTGCTGCAGAGTTGAAAGTATCCCGGTTAACCACACTCACTCTCGGTGCGATTGCTGTAGTTTTGGGCATAGTCTTTGAAAAGCAAAACATTGCTTTCATGGTCGCGTTAGCATTTGCGATTGCTGCTTCTGCTAATTTCCCGGTACTGTTCATGTCAGTGTTGTGGAAAAATTGCACTACTAGAGGTGCCGTCATTGGGGGCTTCTTGGGATTGTTTTCTTCAGTAGCCTTGACAGTAGTTTCCCCAGCGGTTTGGGAGGCGGTATTGGGCAACCCTAAAGGTAGCGCATGGTTCCCTTATTCATCTCCAGCCCTTTTCTCTATGACGATTGGTTTCGTTGGTGTTTGGTTGTTCTCTATATTGGACAACAGTGAAAATGCCAAGAAAGAACGTGCTGCGTTTCCTGCGCAACAAGTTCGTTCTGAAACTGGATTTGGCGCATCAGGAGCTTCTGGCCACTAAGAGTTCGGTTAAAGTTTTATCAAATAAAAAACCAGGAGCAATCCTGGTTTTTTATTGCCTTCTTGGCTAATTAACTGCTCGATCCATTACGCCATTAACTGGCGCAACTTAATGAAAGCCATGCCAGCCATCACGGCATCATTGATGGCATCATGGGCATCGCGCACGGGTAGATTGAGGTCTCGCATAAGCGTATTGAAGCGTAGGTCAATGGTGCCGCCGCGTTCATTGATGGGAAGTTGACGATTCTTATAGTCATAAAACAAGGATGACACTTCAATCTTTAGCTGTGGCAGACCTTGACCAAGCATGCGCCAGATGACTTTATTGAGCATTGCAATATCAAATTCGAGGTAATAACCCACAATTGGGCGGCTACCAATGAAATGCATGAGTTTAGCCATCGCCACCTCTGGATCTAAGCCATTCACGACATCTAATTCTCTTAAGCGATGAATCTTGACGCTTTCAGCAGAGACTTTCTTATCTGGCTTTACGAGGAGCTCCAAGCGTTCACTAGTCATTAAAGCGTTACCAACGATTTTGACAGCACCAATGGAGATGATCTCATCTTTGGAAACATTAAGACCAGTAGTTTCACAGTCAAGTACCACCCATTCATTTTCTGGGGGTGCATCAAACATAAATTTGTAGCGTTCATCTGCCAGATGGTAAATGAGCCACCCTCTCCAAATTGATCTATAGAGTTTCTTGAAGATCCCGGGTCTGATTTGACTCATGCAAATTCAAGACGAAAATGCTGGCGTAAAAAGAGTTTGAATCTTTTAACAACGCTCAGGGAGTCTTTTAGTAAATCTCTTTCAAGGGTTGATAGTCGGCTAGTATCAATTTCGCCAGACACTTCTTTGCTTGTTTCTAATTCGCTTAAACCACCTTTTAGCCTCAGCTCCATCAGTAGATGCAAGGACTCAACCAGTTCCCCCGCCAAATCTTTAGGTAGCTTATGCATTTGTAATAATTCCTGAATCCGCCCTACAGTCGAATTGATCGAAATATGATTCTCCAGTGCAAGTGAGCGTATCCCATGGACGATGGCAAAAATCCCCGCTTTTTTAAGGTTGATTCTGTGGTCGGCGTTATCGCTACCAAGCGTAAGAAGGCGATTCCACCAGCCTGCCTCAGACGAGATTGATTCGATGGCAGATGCAAATCTAGCCAGCAGAAATTGGTTGTCATTAATCAGTTTAAATAATGCTTGCTTGACTGTTTCCAAGAGTTTGGGGTCACCGCTGATGGGGTGTGAGTCTAGAAAGATGGCCAAATTCATTAAACTTTCTGGGGAGGGCTCCAGGAGCCAGCCTTTGGCTGTTTCACTAAAGTCTTTCACTGTCATGCGCCACGCAGAATTATTCACCATAATCTTGCCAGGACATTCTGGATAGCCAAAATCAATGAGTGCTGCTGAAAATTGATCACAGCAAGAGATTACTTGCCCCCCAATCGGAAAATTATCGTTGACGATAAGCCCATTGTCTTGATCAGTTTTTAATATCTGCTCTCCACGGCCTTCGCTACCCATGACAAATAAGCAACTGTTGGCGAGTAAGTCAGGACTTGCTATTAATGACCATGCTTTTTCAAATAATTTTGTATTGAGTTCTTGAACTAGGCGCGCAATCATTTCGACTTTGCTGCCATTGCGATGGAGTAGGCTAATAAGCTTCGTAATTTGCTCGGCGGGGATCTTGAGATCTTCCAAAGTTTTAGACTGCAGTATTTTTTGAACTACTAGGGAAGAGCCGTTAGCGATAAAGCTGAGCAAGTCTACTTGTTCTAGTATTCCAACCACTTCAGATTGATTCATAACAACAACTCGGTTGACCGAGTGTTTGATCATGACTGCCAAGGCTTCGTATAGGCGCACATTCGCTTGGACTATGATGAGTTTGTAGTTACTTAGTGGCCCAACTGGCGTGGACTCTAGGGGTAATTGAGCAAGAATTGCCCTTTGTAAATTAGTCGTTGTAAAGATTCCCAAATCTTTGGATTCTGGTAATGCATTTCTGACGAGAACGTGCGTAGTCCTTTGGTCATTAAAGATCTTGACCACGCTCATTAGATCAGTGCTGGCATCAACAGTATTTGCTTTTCGCAAAAATGCCTGACTTACAAGTGCAAGACTTAAGGAGTTAATTTCATATTGATTTCGTCTTTCGGCCAGAGCATTCAGTTTTTTTGATAGATCAGCGAATAGCAGTGCGCTAAATGTTGTATTGCTGGATATCAGTTCATTCACTGTTGCTTTCGCTAGCTGATAAGCAACGACTTCTTCCGAAGCGATAAATTGACTGGAGACTTTTCCGGCCATCAGGCCACGACCATCGAAACAATCGTCTGGCCCATAAATAGCTACTTCCTCCCCATTTTCCAATTGCTGTACGAAGCCCTTGATGGGAATAAAGAGGTGGGTTGGGGTTGACCCAATGTCTAGAACCACCTCTCCTTCTTTGAAGTAAGCAATGTCAACGCTGTCGCGAACAAGTTTTTGTTCTTGGGTATTTAGACAATCAAAAGGGGATGCGGAGAAATTAAATGCATTAGGCATGAATACATTCTATTTCGGCTAGGGGGTCTAAAACCCCTTTTTTGGCGAAAACCCTTACTTTATGGAGGATGTAGTTAGCCAGAAATAAGGGCATAGAGACCAGATTTAGAGGGTTTTCTCCATCCTCCTGCCGATAGCTTGATTTGGATCAAATCGAAGATTTATGGCCTAAGCATAATGAAATCAATTACACATTTCCTGGGAATGAAGTCATGTTGAAAAATTTAATGGTGCATTTAGATCAAAGCCCTCGCTGTGAGACTCGTTTAAAAATAGCAGCTGCTTTAGCAAAGGCTAATGGCGCTAGGCTAGTTGGAGTCTTTGCTCAAAAATCCTTGGCCAAGCAGGCTGGGGGCATCTCAAGTTGGCCGCCAGAGGAGTATGTAAAAGCCAGCCAGGAAAGCAAAAAGACATTTGAATCTGCAGCCCAAGGATTAAATGCTGAATGGGTAGACATCAATCGAGGAAGTGACTCTGCTGTTTTGGCTCTGGTTTCGGAGAAGGCAAGGTATTTTGATTTAGTCATCATGGGGCAATATGAGGAATCAGGCCTTAATTTTGTCCCAGCCGAGCTTGTTGAGGAAGTATTAACCAACGCAGGCCGTCCTGTACTAATCATTCCGTATGTTGGTGAATTCTCTGGCTCATTTAAACATCCATTAATTGCTTGGAATGCATCGAGCCAAGCTGCTCATGCATTAAATGATGCTCTTCCATTGATATTAAATTGTGACCAAGCCGTTGTCTTGGCTTTTGATTCCAGCTTTGACCGAGCAGAAGCATCCTGTAAAGAAGTTGCCGTACAACTCTCATGCCATGGCATCAAATCTAAAACAGAGGCCATGATCATTGATGATATTGGCGTGATGGATATGCTACTCAACAACGCCTGTGATCAAGGTGCTGATTTACTGGTTATGGGTGCTCATAGTCATATCGGCTTCCCATTCATCAGTCGGGGTGCTGGTACAAGACATATTTTGAAAACGATGGTTCTGCCGGTTTTAATGTCTAGCTAAATATTTTTTTGTTGTTTGTTGGAAGTCTCCTTACTGCTTTGGCAGTTTTAGCCACCTCCGGGTGGCTTTTTTCTTGGCGCAAAGCAGCCATCCGATGCGATGTTGATTTTTAGGTGATACTAAGAGTTAGTAACTAGTAGAATTTAAAAATACGATAAAAATGAGTTTTAACTCATACGGAGACTATATGAAAATCACTTACAAGATATTTGCTTTACTGATTTCTTTCGTTGGGATTGGTCAGGTATTTGCAGCCGGAAAAATTCAAATGAATGAATACATGGTGCAAAGCGATACACCTGGCATTTCACTTTACGTACGCAATAAGCACTTAACTGGTATGAAGAAATTCACAGCAGAGAAAACGCTGCTGTATGTTCATGGCTCTACATATCCAGCAGAAACTGCCTTTGATTTATCGCTAGGCGGAACCTCTTGGATGGAGTACATGGCGTCTAGAGGTTATGACGTTTGGTTGGTTGACTTGCGCGGTTATGGAAAATCAACTCGTCCACTAGAGATGGATCAACCTGCAGAACAAAACGCACCTCTAGTGCGAACCGATGTTGCTGTGAGCGATGTTTCCAGTGCTGTCGATTACATCTTAAAAAAGCGCAATATTCAGAAGATGAATTTACTCGGCTGGTCATGGGGTACAACCATTATGGGTAAGTACACCACTGAACATAATGAGAAAGTTAATAAGCTAGTCCTATACGCACCTCAGTGGTTACGCCAGGGTGGTGCACCATTAACGGATAAAGGCGGTGCACTTGGGGCATATCGAGTCGCATCAATTGCTGATGCTAAAAATCGCTGGTTAACTGGTGTTCCAGAAAATGCCAAAGCCAGTTTGATTCCAGAAGGTTGGTTTGAGAAATGGGCTAATGCGACTTTTGATACTGACCCTTGGGGCAAGACACAGACACCTAAGAAGTTACGAGCACCTAACGGAACAGTGCAAGATGCGCGTGAGTACTGGACTGCTGGTAAGCCTGTCTATGAGCCAAAAGATATTCGGGTGCCTGTAATGTTGGTTCATGCTGAGTGGGATGCTGACTTACCTAGTTACATGATGTATGAATATTTTACTAAGCTAGAAAATGCGCCATACAAGGAAATGCTCCAAATCAGTGAAGGTACTCACACCATCATCATGGAAAAGAACCGTATGTTGATGTTTGCGGGAGTGCAGGAATTCTTGGATAGCGGCTTTAAGCCAGAGAAGTAAGTATTTAGCTGAAACGCTAGCCGTCTTCGGGTGGCTAGCCTTCAATAATAAATTCTGCATTGAGTGGCCTCACACGCTCATCAACATAGTAGCCACCATACTCACCATACCTTAGGTACTTGCGAGTGCAGTTAATGCACTCATAGATATCGCACCTGGTGTAAGGGTGGTAGCCAATAGCTATTGGTGCATCAGCAGACCATGAGTTTGTCCCATGAGGGTGGTATTCCTCCCAAGTTTCTGGCTTGTCTTCATCCCGTAGTGTGCCAGTGAGTTTTAAGAGCTTGAGGTCAAAACTTCCAGGTACAGACTCCCACCCCGGATTCATCAGTGCATTGCAAGTGCCGCATTCCGAGCTTGGCTGATTTGAGCGCGCAAGCTCTAAGAGCTCACTTGAGCGTGTAATTTTGAGCATTCGTTAGTTTGAGCTAAAAGGGTAAATCATAGGCTGAATTTAGCCTTAAAGTTTAGGAACAAGGCAATATATTTGCGTTATATTGATATGGTTAAAACTATATAAATAAATTCAGGAGATTTGTTAATGAGCACAACTGGGATTGAAATTTATCCAAGAAAAGAAGCCTTTCAAGAGGGCATCTCCGCTCTAACGGGGCTAGCAACCTCAGTGGTGAGTGATGTCATGGGCAGGACGATTGGCGCAGTCAGTATTCTCCCGGTGAATAAATCTCCTGTCTCCGTTTGCGGTAATGCCGTAACGGTTAGCGTTCGTGCTGGGGACAATCTTTTAATTCATAAAGCCTTGCAAATTCTAAAACCAGGTGATGTCTTGGTAGTGGATGGTGGTGGCGATATAACGCGTGCCCTGTTTGGCGAAATCATGATGACGGTTGCCAAATCGAAAGGTGCGATTGGCTGTGTCTTTGATGGTGCTATTCGTGATGTGGATGCTTTTGAGAAACACAAATTCCCATGCTGGGCTCGTGGCGTGAATATGCGCGGCCCTTATAAGGATGGCCCTGGATCGATTAATACCTCAATTAGTATTGGTGGCATGGTCGTCAATCCGGGTGATGTGATTTTGGGTGACTGCGATGGCATTATTGCCCTATCACCAAGCATTGCACTCGAAGCCGCTAAGTTAGGCAAAGAAAAAGAAACGGCAGAACGCAAAACCATTCAATCCATTTTGGATGGTCAATATAACGATGCTTGGGTGGATGCCACTTTGAAACAAAAAGGCGCCCTATGAAAAAAGCCCTATTTACTTTTGTTTTAAGTGTCCTGGCGATCAATGCCATTGCCGCATATCCAGATAAGTCCATTAAGTTTTTGGTTCCGTGGCCTCCAGGCGGCGCAACGGATCAGGTGGCGCGTATCTTGGTTCAACCCTTAACAAAAGAGCTGGGCGTTTCAGTATTTGTTGAGAACAAGGGTGGGGCAGGCGGGAACATTGGCACCCAAGCTTTTGTACAAGATAAACCTGATGGCTACTCTATTTTGATGGCCACGAGCTCTACCAATGCTGCTGGCCCTCACTTATTTGCGAACCAGGGATTTGATGCAGCTAAAGATTTCACGCCAGTAGTGCTGGTCTGCACGATTCCAAACATCATGGTCGTGCCAGCTGCATCACCCTGGAATAGCATGAAAGATCTCATGACTGATGCGAAGCAGAATCCTGGAAAGTTTACTTATGGCTCGGCTGGTATTGGCGCCTCTCAGCATTTGGCTGGAGCGCAATTTAAAACGGTAACTGGTTTGGATATTCGTCACGTTCCCTATAAGGGAAGTGGTCCCGCAGCAGTGGATTTGATGGCTGGGCATATTGACATGATGCTGGATACTGGGTCACTCAATAATATTAAAGCGGGGAAGCTGAAGGCCCTTGGTGTAGCTGCTGATAAACGTATTCCTGAATTACCTAATGTACCCACGATGAAAGAAGTAGGTGTGCCGATGGTAGCTAATGCCTGGTATGGCGTCATGCTCCCAGCTGGAGCCCCAAAAGATATTACCGAAAAACTGAATGCAGCTTTTAATAAAGTGCTGAGGGATCCTGAGGTGAAGCAACACCTTCAATCCATAGGTGCACAGGTTGATGGCGGCTCTGTTGCTGATTTCACAAAGTTTTCTCAATCCGAGATTAAGCGTTACGAAGGTATTGTCAGAATGTCAGGGGCTCCTAGAGAGTAAAAATGATGAAGAAGATGATCTCCAATGTTTTATTGTTTTGCGGGTTTCTATTCTCAGTCCATTCGATGGCTCAGGACTATCCTAATAAACCGATTAAGGTTCTGGTTGGGTATGCGCCAGGTGGCGCGGTAGATTTAGTTGCCAGAAGTTTGGGACAAAGTCTTTCTGGCTCAATGGGGCAAGCTTTTGTCATTGAAAACAAGCCAGGTGCTGGGACTAATATTGCGGTTAAGCAATTGATTGATAGCCCGCCAGATGGATATACGCTGATGGTTGCAGCCAATGCCTTAGCTGCCAATATGGCTCTTTATAAACCTCAGCCATTTGATGTCGATAAAGACATCACCCCAATTGCAATGATTGGTAGCGTCCCGGTAGTGATAGCTACAACTGCTGGAAGTAAGTATCAAAAATTATCAGACCTGATTAAAGCGGCAAAGGCAAATCCGGATTTCATTACCTACGGGTCACCAGGCAATGGCGCAACCCCACACATGGCCATGAAATTCTTTGAGCAGGCTGCTGGAGTTTCCTTTAAGCATGTCCCATATAAAGGGGGCGCACCCGCCATTACAGACTTAATCGGAGGCCAGTTAGATTTGGTCGCAATGAATATGCTTGAAATTGCTCCTCAGGTTAAAGCTGGAAATCTTAAAATCATTGCAGTGATGAGCGCCAAGCGCTCCCCATTATTTCCAGGCGTACCTACAATTGCAGAATCTGGATTTCCTGGATTTGAGGCTTCTGTTTGGTATAGCTTAATTGCGCCTGCTAAAACGCCAGCAGGGATTGTGAAGACATTGCACACAGAGGTAGAGAAAGCACTCAAATCGAAAGACATGATTGAGCGTTTAACTTCGGTTGGCGGCGAGGTCAATCCCGGTAGCACTGCGCAATTTACAGCCTTTCTTAATTCAGAGCACAAGCGTTACGAAAAGCTGGTTCGTGATGCCAATATTCAGCCTGATTAATGCCCAGAAAATAAATTGATGAGATATCGTTTTTTCTGGGGGAAGGTGTGCGGATTCGTTTTTTCACTCATCCTCTGCGCTTGCTCCACTGCACCGCAAAACTCTATAGCCCCTCAAGGGGAATTAAAGATGGCCCTTTATAAAGGCACCCCAACTTCAATCTTGCCGGCTAACTTAGTCAGTGGCGATCCCCGGGGAATCGGATATGAATTAGGCAGAGATCTCTCCATCAAGTTAGATGTTAAATACTCTCCAGTAGTTTTTGAAAAGAATGCTGATGTTCTGGCAGCCGTGAAAAAAGGTGAGGTCGATTTAGTGTTTACGAATGCCAGTGCTGATAGAGCGCAATATATTCAATTTTCAAAGACGGTGATTCAGATTGAAAAGGGATATTTACTTGGCCCTCGAAGCAAAATTAATTCACCTTCTGAGTTGAATCAACAGAAAGTCAGTATTGGCTATAGTATGGGCAGCAACTCTGCGCGAGAACTCCCAGGCCTGATTCCGAATGCCACACTGGTACAAACCACGTCGACGAAGCAAGCTATTGAGCTTCTCAAGTCTGGTGAACTCGATGGTTTTTCAAGTAATAAAGCGATTCTGTATGAAATGGCGGGAAGCACACCTGGATCGAGAGTGCTGCCAGTAGTTATTGGCTATGAAAACCTTGCTTTAGGAACGCCTTTAAATAGAAATGGCACGACAGAGCAGTTAAATCTCTTTGTTGATGAAATAACTGCCTCAGGGAAATTAAAGACGATTATTGAGCGCTCCGGTATTCAGGGTCTTGCTACAAAATAAAATGATAACTAGAGAGATGCAGAATGATCATTGACTGTCATGGGCACTACACCACAGCGCCAAAATCTTTAAAAGCATGGCGTGACGCGCAAGTTGCCAACTTAAGCACTCCTGAGCTTGGTCCAAAAGTATCAGACCTCAAGATCAGTGATGATGAAATCCGAGAATCAATAGAGCAGAATCAGTTGGCAAGGATGCGTGAGCGTGGCATTGATGTCACCATTTTCTCGCCCCAAGCTAGTTTTATGACACACCATATTGGTGATTTCAATACATCAGCAACCTGGGCCGCTATCTGTAATGAGCTTTGCTATCGAGTGACTCAGTTATTCCCTAAGCATTTTGTAGGCGCTGCAATGCTCCCGCAATCACCTGGTGTCGATATCAGCACCTGCCTACCTGAAATGCGTAAGTGTATTAATGAGTATGGATTTGTGGGTATTAACCTCAACCCCGATCCTTCTGGAGGGCATTGGCGCGATCCGCCCTTAAGTAATGCCTACTGGCATCCTATTTTTGCAGAAATGACCGCATTGGATGTACCTGCCATGATCCACGTCAGTACCAGCTGTAATGAGTGTTTTCATACGACTGGCGCACATTATTTAAATGCGGATACCACGGCATTTATGCAGTGTTTAACTTCTGATTTGTTCGAGAAATTTCCAAAGCTACGCTTTTTGATTCCACATGGCGGCGGCGCTGTCCCTTACCACTGGGGGCGCTTTAGAGGCTTGGCTCAGGATATGAATATTCCAGACCTCAATCAGAAGCTTCTGAATAATATCTACTTTGATACTTGTGTTTACCATCAACCAGGCATCAATTTATTGACTGAAGTCATTCCGGTGAAAAATATTTTGTTTGCCTCGGAAACTTTTGGTGCCGTGAAAGATATTGATCCTGATACTGGATTCTATTTTGACGATACGCGTCGCTATATTGTTGAAGTGAAGTCATTGAGCGAGAAGGATCAATCAATGATCTTTGAGGGTAATGCTCGAACAGTATTTTCTAGAATCAACTTCAGAATTCCTAAGTAAAAAGGCTTTAGATGACATCCCAAGAATTTGATCAAAAATATAGACCTCGCCTAGAAAAGTTAGCAACATCCAATCTCAGTGACGCCCTCGATAAGTTGGGAATTTCTGCGGCGGTGATTGGGATTCTTCCTCAGTGGGGCAAGACGAAGGTAGTTGGGAGAGCGATAACCATTCGCATGATTGCCGCGGGAGCTGTTGAAAGTAAGACGCATTTGGGCGTAGATGCCATTTTTTCAGCTTCACCCGGCGATGTGATTGTGATCGATAACCGCGGGGACCTGAACAATAACTGTTGGGGTGAGATTCTCTCTATGGGGGCGCTTAAAAAAGGGATTTCAGGGGTGGTGGTTGATGGGGCTGTTCGTGACGTTGATACCTGTGAAGAATTCGGCTTTCCAGTGCATGCACGGGGAACAGTACCCATTACTGCCCGTGGGCGCATTGTGCAAGAGGCATGGAATATCCCAGTCAGAATTGGCAATATCCCAGTTATTCCTGGAGATGTCATGGTTGCTGATGTGAATGGTGTAGTGGCTATTCCAGCTGCAAAACTTGAGCTAGTTTTGGATGCAGCAGAAGCCATTGCCAAGAAAGAGCTCGCCATGGTTGAGGCTTTAAGACAAGGCCAGTCAATGATTGATGTCGATAAGCAGTTTAATTACGAGCAAATGCTCAAGCATTAATTCATCTATACGAGAGGGCGCCCAATGTTGCCAAGATCCAAGCTTAGAAAATCTTTACTAGATTTGAGTTTGTCTTTAGTCGTTTATTTTGGTTTCATTGGTGGGGCATATGCCGAGTACCCATGCTCTGTCGTGAAGATTGTCTCTCCATATCCGCCTGGTGGTGCCAGTGATGTTCTGGCGAGGATCTTAGTCCCGGGGCTCACGAAGCAATTGGGCGTCAATATTATTGTCGAAAATAAGACTGGTGCAAGTGGCAATATTGGCACTGAATTTGTTAGCAGTGCTGCAGGAGATGGCTGCACTTTATTGCTGGGGAATAGCACAGGCATTGTGATCAACAGAAATTTATACAAGCTCAGAAGCGATCCTATTCTCAGTCTGAAGCCAGTTGTTGAAGTTGCGGCAGTGCCAATGGTCTTATATGTCAACTCATCCGTCCCGGCAAATTCTGTGGCGGAGCTGATTGCTTTAATTAAAAAAGAACCAGGCAAATATAGTTTTGCTTCTCCAGGCAGTGGTAGCACCCATCATTTATTGGGTGAGTTATTAAAGCTCGAGCAAAAGCTGGATATGACGCATATTCCTTATAGGGGTTCCGGCCCTGCTATTGCTGATGTCTTAGCAGGTCAAGTGCCTATGGCCTTTGAATCAACTGGTGCCATGGTGCCTCATCTGAACAGCGGCAAGGTCAGAGCCTTAGCTACAACAGGATCCGTTAGGGCAAAAAACTTACCAGATGTTCCCACAATGAAAGAGCTTGGCTATCCAAAATTTGTAGTTGAGAACTGGTATGGAATTTTTGTTCCTGCTAAAACTCCAACATCACTGGTGAATATCTTAAATAAAGAAATCAACAAGATTCTAGTCTCGGCTGAAGTTGCTGAAAGCTTAGCAAAAATGGGCTCCATTAATAGCGAGCAAACACCTGAACAGTTCGCTGCATTTATAAAAAAGGAAATCCCTTATTGGGAGCTGCTAGTTAAGCAGTCGGGCGCAACGGCTGACTAGCTTTTGAGCGCAGAAGCAATGCGTCTAGTGAGCTTGGGAGGACTAGAGTCAATATGAAAGCGATGCCGCTCTTCTTGCATGGCTAGGTCATCGGCTGTGAAGCGGTCAAATCGTCTGAGATAGTCGGCCCAAGTCTCAAATACAAAATATTCCAAGAACTTGCCGGCATGCTCGGCATCTTCAAACAGACTCCAAGATAGCGCCCCTTGTTTGAGCCTGGATCTGCGAGTCTTGGCCATGAGTTTCTTAAATGGCTCTACATGCCCTTTGTTGACGTGATACTCCATGGAGATCATGACGGGACCTTCATCAGGGTCGATATCTCGAGATGGATGTGGGCGCTCAATTGGGCAAACAGGCGTTAAGTCTTCTACCTCATGGCCATTGACAGGATGCTTGCGAATCAAGACTAGCATTACCAATCCAAATACTGCACTTAAGCAAATGCTTACGGTGACATTATGTGAGGTAGTGATCTTCCCCCAAACAAATGCTCCAAGTGCGCTACCCCCCATGAGGCTCATTTGATAAAAGGACATCCCGCGCGCGCGAATCCAATTGGGAAGTGACAATTGTGAGGCGGTACTCAGTGAATTGCCGACAGAGAACCAAGACATTCCACACATCACCATCAGTGGAGCTGCGTACCAAATATTAGGAACTAACACTACTCCAACTGAACTCAGTGAAAGAAAGATAATTCCATAGGTAGCTAGTTGATTTGGGTTCCAGCGTGCTCTGATAGTTTGAAGTTGCGAGCCAACCAGAATGGCACCAAATCCGAGGCACGATAGCAATAAGGTAAAGGTATTAGCATTGCCATGAAAGTGATCTTTTGCAATGACTGGAAGCAGGGCAAGCAAACTCGAAGACTGCATAAAAAATAAGAATGATCTCAGCAGAATTGAACACATCGGCTTGGATTGCCTGATGTATTGAGCTCCAAGGCGCATGGCACCGAAGAAGCGTTCACCTGGCAGGGTAGAAACATAACTCTCATTTTTCCAGCGGACCACGATCCATATCATCCCCAGGGAAAGAATCATATTGAGGGCAAATACAAACTCAGTACCGATACTCGCAATAATCAGTCCAGCAATCAGCGGGCCCAAAATGCGGGATGCATTCATGGCGATGGAGTTGAGCCCCAAAGCAAGATGGAGTGAATCTCGCGGCACAAGATCGGGAACAATTGCCGCATAGACTGGCCAGCGCATTGCCAAACCGATGCCATTAATAAAGGTCAGTATCAATAAGAATGTTGGATTAAGCAGGTCGAATGCTGAAGAGAAAAATAATAAGGTGGCATTGACAGCTAACCAGAGTTGCGTAAAGACCAGAAAATGCTTGCGATTCAAAATATCGGCCAGAGCCCCGCTAGGAACGCCCAATAAAAGTACCGGTAGATTTGCGGCAGTTTGTACTAAGGCGATCAATGTCGCTGAAGTGGTCAGCGAGGTCATCATCCAAGCTGCCGCTACATCGTTGGTATACATGCAAATGTTGGCAACTAGCCATGTAGACCATAGGGCTCGAAAAACAGGAAATGACTTTAGTGGAGCCAACCACCCAGGAACTTTGCTTGGTAGTAGGGTATTTATGCTCATAAACCCTATATTACTTGAGCTATACAAATGGCGTATTGCCACTCACGCTCTAATGGTACTGCAGGCTTATCTTTGAATAAGGTCCATACCGCTATTTTGTATGGCCTGCGTGGCTTGTTGAGAGGTCAGTAGTTGGATTAATTGCTGGGCAGATTTAGTCTCTTTTGATCCGGTCACAATTGCGGCAGAAAAAGTCTGTATTAGTTGCACCTCTTTTGGGAGTCGACCGATATAGTCGATCCCAGCAACATTGACCAACTCGCTTGTCGGCTGAATGGCCATCCCCACCTCTTTTGCAGCCAACATCGTAGTGGCTTCTTTGCCTCGCTCGGTTACCTTAACGGATATCAGATTGGTAAGACCAAGACGTGGAAAAAGTTCATCAACTAAGTAAATCCCGCTAGTACTCCCAGGTACCACGATCAATTTTGTATCGATGAGACTTTGTTTTAATTCTGCAACTGTGCTGATCTTGGGTTTTACTGCTCCCGTCGGAATTGCTGCACCCAATGGCGCGGTTGCTAAGTCAACATCTGTTCCTGGAATGATTTTTCCAGCCGTCATTAACTCTGCAAGACCTTCTCTGGATAGGATGACCACATCTACACTTGCACCCTTATCAAGTTGGGCTTTGATCGTTTTGGGACCAGAGCCCTGTGATGCGCCTGATAGGGTGGTGACAGTCACCCCTGATGCTTTTTCAAATTGCGGCAGCATTTTTTGATAGGGACCACTAAAGCCACCAGAGATCATGACGGTGAGTTGTGCCATTGCTGATGTGCTGAGAAGTAGGGTGGCAATGATGCTGAGAATGTATTTCAATCTTTGCCTTTAATCACTTTGATTTAGTAAATCGTTGAGCGCGTTTGCCAGTATCAACTTCAGTGGTGTAAACACTTCCATCAGAATCCACGGCAATGTTATGCACCCAATGGAAGTCGCCAGCATTTCGACCGCTTCTTCCAAAGGAGCCCACTTTTTGACCGGTCTCGCGAACAAGTACAGTGACCTCATTATTGGTGCCATCGGCAATGAGGATGTATTTTTGGCTAGCATCGGATGGAATGAGATCCCATACGGAACCAGATCCCTTGGTTTCAGTTTCGTAAGCCATCTCACGAATGAATTTCCCGCTCTTCTCAAATACTTGAATGCGATTATTGGCACGATCACATACGAAGAGTGTGTTGTCTTTCATCAAGCGCACACAATGCACTGGGTTAGCAAATTGTGGTGACGTAGGATTGAAATTAGCCATCTTTTCATCGCTCGGTACGTTGCCATAAGCACCCCAATGACGCTTGTAAGCTCCAGTATTTGAATCAAAAACAATGACACGCTTATTAAGATAACCGTCCGCAATATAAATTTCATTAGCAGTGGGATCTACATTCATGTGGGCAGGGCGACCTAGCTGAGTGGTGTTATTGCTACCCAAACTTTCTCCTTTGCCACCAATCTGCAGGAGAAATTTTCCTTGCGGCGTGAACTTCAAGATCATGTGATCAGTGACATCATTGCCGCCGACCCAAACATTTCCACTAGGCTCTATGTAAATACCATGCTCATTTTTAGGCCAGTCATAACCGGCTCCTGGACCACCCCAAGCATGCAATAGATTTCCTTGCTTATCAAACTCCAGAACGGGTGGTGCAGGTACGCAGCACTTAGACCGACGAGGGGTTAATGTGGCACCCTTTTCATCATCGGTGACAGTGAGTGGGCGATGAATGATCCAAATGTGATCGTTCGCATCTGTAGCAACTCCTGACACTTGACCCAAAATCCAATTGTTCGGCAAAGGCTTGGGCCAGTAAGGATCAACTTTGTATTGGGATGCCTTGCTTGCCGATTGCGCATACGCGCCGCCACAAATAGCAATGAATAGAATGAGGAAAATACTACGAATATAGGTGTTCATATTGTTCTTCTTAGCGTGTTGCAGGTTTTGATAAATACTCTTTCGATTGCGCCTCACCTTTTAATGGGGTAACTTTGTCGGGGTCAAAGCGAATCATCAGATAGTTAATGTGGTCATCAATCTTGGTGAACCAGTGCCCAGTTCCCGCAGGAATGACTACAACATCCCCTGGCTTTAGATCACGAGAGATGCCATTTAAAATCTCTGTCCCGTTATTTCCAGGGCCATTAAATTCAACCACGGTCTTTTGTGTAGCTGGTCTGCGTTGTCTATTGGTAATGTCTGGCCCGAGAACCAATGTGCCGGATCCCGAAATGATGTGATACACCTCGCTAATTTGATCATGCTCTGCCACAGAGTCTGGACTGGGCGCATCAAGCTTCCCACGGTAGACCATGCCGATACCCACTCTAGCTTTGCCAATATCAATATCACGCACCTGCTGATCAATATGCCTTTCTTCAATTGCTTTTTTCGTGTAGGCATTGAGCTCGTCGACCGGAATAAAGGTTCCTGGACACATATAACAACTTGGCTGGGGATCTGTTGGATTTACTTTTCCTTGGGCGAGCAAGGAAGTGCTAGCCATGAGCGCGAGTGCGCCACAAAGTATGTATTTCATATTGCCTCCTGTTATGACTTCTTTTTATGCTGAGAAGCTTAGCGCAAAACAAGCGTCTATAGGCTTAGCTCAGGGGTAATCCCTTAGGGAGCTTTGCTATTTGGCATGTTAGATTGGCTCAAAAGGCAGCAACTAAAAATAATGATATTTGGAGATGATGATGAAGCTATTGGATTTTTGTAAAGTAACTTTTTTAGCCCTAGTAGCAGCTACGGCTACATTCTCAGTTCAGGCCCAAAGCGGTCCAAAGGATTTTGTCGTCGTCAAACCGGACCAGGTGGTTTGGGGTGATGCTCCAGCTGGCGTGAAAACAACTGTTTTATATGGCGACCCCAATAAACCCGGCATGTATGTCGTCAGAAATATATTCCCCACTGGAATCATGAGCACGCCGCATTTCCACACACAAGATCGTTTTGTCACAGTGATCAAGGGGACTTGGTATGCAGGCACTGACGCTAGTTGGGATCCAGCTACGACGGTTGGCTTACCAGCCGGCAGCATGATGTTTCACCCGGCAGGGGTAGTGCACTTTGATGGCGCCATTAAGGGTGATACTGAAATTCAGATTATCGGCATGGGACCGGTTTCGACTACGTCGGTATATCCGAATGAAGGACGATTCGGCAAGCCGCACAAGCTCAATTAATTTCCCCTAGTGGTATATCTCTATAAGAAAGCTGCTGATTCAAGAGTAGATTGGATTGAGATCAAGATGCATCATTGAATAAAAGGAGCTTTCTTTATGAGCAAGAAACCATTTGATTTAAATGTGATGGCAAATCAACAAAAGGTAATCAAGACCTCCAAGGCTGTAGGTCTGGTTGCTGCTGAAAGTGCTCAAGCGATTGCTCAGATTAATCAGAAAGCCGCTCAAGAGTTAGCTGCACTTTTTCAGAAAAAAGTCACAGAGCTATTAAAGACTCAAGATCCAAAGGCTGCATTTGATCATGTGCATGCTGAAGTGTTGCAAGATGCCGCCAAGGAAGTTGCTCAATATCAGGCTCAGTTAATGGATGTGCTGAGTAGTGGTAATAAGGAGCTCAATCAAATTGCCGAATCTATGATTGAAGAGTCGAAGGTAGATCTGATTCATTTCGTCAACGAAGCCACAAATAATGCGCCCCCTGGATCTGAGGCTTATGTCTCCGTATTTAAGACCTCTTTCAATACGGCCTTACAGAATTTTGAATTAGTGAGAGCTGCAATGGCAGATTCGTTTAATAGCTTTGAAAAGAGCGTTGAAAACGTATCTAACCTTGGTAGTTCGCAAGCCAAGAAACCTGTAAAAGCCGCCACTAAAAAGGGTGCATAGGGTTCAAACGGCCCCATGATGGCGAGGCATCACGTGTTCAGTGTTCTTAAGGTATGATATTTTTTTAAATAAAAAATATATAAGGTGACACGTGACAACTGCTCGAATAGTAAGCCTCAATGAACTGGGAAGCGCTGACGTAATCAAATTGATTGATAAGGAATTGCCTGCACCGGGAAAAGGTGAGGTGCAACTGCGCCAAACGGCGATTGGATTTAATTTTATAGACGTTTACCAGCGCTCTGGCGTCTATCCCTTGGAGCTGCCTACTGGGCTTGGACATGAAGCCGTCGGCGTAGTCGAGGCGCTTGGTGAGGGCGTAACAAGATTTAAGGTCGGCGATCGCGTGATGTATATGAATGCAGGTATTGGCGCTTACGCTAGCCACCGTAATGTGTCAGTCGATAAATTGGTTCCTGTACCAAGCAATGTTTCTGATGAGGTGGCAGCTGCTGTTTTCTTCAAGGCCATGACTGCTCAGTATCTCGTGCAAAAAACCTACAAAGTAAAAGCGGGTGATGTGGTTCTGATTCATGCGGCTGCTGGCGGTGTTGGACAGATTGTTGCTGGTTGGGCAAAAGCCTTGGGTGCATTTGTGGTGGGTACTGTTGGGTCACAAGCCAAGGTCGCAGCAGCGAAAGCTGCTGGATGCGATGCAGTGGTCGATTACTCACAAACAAATTGGGTTGAAGAGGTGTTAAAGGCTACCGGTGGACGTAAGGCTAATGTGGTTTATGACTCCGTAGCCAAAGATACTTTTTTAGGTTCCTTAGATTGTGTTGCGCCATTTGGTACTTTGGCACTATTTGGCGCCGCATCAGGTCCTGCTCCTGAGATTCAACCGGAGATCTTGAATAAGAAGGGCTGCCTGTTTTTAACAAGACCTTCGGTGTTCCCGCATAACGCCACCCCTGAGTTGCTGCAAGAAAATGCCCGTGCTGTATTTGAGGCAATTGCCAGTGGCGCTGTCAAAGTGCAGATTGGCGCTCAATTTAGCTTGGAGCAGGCTGCAGATGCTCATAAAGCTGCTGAGGGTAGAAAGGTATCAGGCGCCATCATCATGATCCCTTGATGAGCTGCTGACATCCTGCTTTGATGCACTAGGCCTCGTACTTGTACGGGGCTTTTTCTTTTAAAGTCTCTAGTTGTAATATGTATGCTTAGTCCAATAAATCTAGGGGAAACAGTGAAGAAGACATTCATTAAACAAATTTTGGCCACAGCTCTTGCAGCCTCTTTAGCGTTTACTTCTTTTGCAAGCAATGCCTGCACCAGCTTTTTATTAAAAGGTAGCGATGGCGGATTTGTATATGGGCGCACGATGGAATTTGGTTTACCGCTTAAATCCCAATTGACGGTCATGCCTAGAAATTTAGCGGTTCCTGGAGTGGGAATTGATAGTAAGCCTGGCTCGGGCTTAAATTGGACTACAAAATATGCTGTCGTCGGCATGAATGGCTTGGGTATGCCTGTATTGGTTGATGGCATGAATGAAAAAGGCTTAGTGGGTGGTCTACTGAATGCCCCTAACACTGCGGTCTATCAAGTCGTCAGTCCAGCTGATTCTGCTAAGAGCATTGCCTCCATTCAGATGCTGATGTACGCCCTTACAAATTTTGCTACGGTTGATGAGGTTAAAGAAGGCTTTAAAAAGATTTATGTGAATCGCTCCATTATTCCTGCATATAACAACAGTTCAGCTCCGGTGCGCATGACTTTGCATGATGCAAAAGGCAAAAGTATTGTGATTGAATATCTTAAGGGTGAGCTAGTTGTTACCGACAATCCTACTGGCGTAATGACAAATGATCCAGCCTTTAGAGATCAGTTAAATAACATTGGTAATTATGCAAATCTCACCAATGTTGAAAAACCGGCGATGGTAATTAATGGCGCAACGTATGTGCCACCAAGCTCTGGTAGCGGCTTGCATGGCTTGCCAGGCGATTACTTAAGTCCAAGCCGTTTTATTCGGGCGCTGTTTTTATCCAAGTCAGCCCCTACTACCTATACCACTGCAAAACAGACCAATACTGCCTGGCATATCTTGGGAAGTTTTGACATCCCTCCGGGCGCAATTAGTTTGCCGGCAAGCAATGCCTATGGTGGTGGTGCAGGTGGCATAGAGATTACTGAGTGGACAGTTGTGGCCGATAACAAAAACATGATGTATTACGTCAAAATGTTTGAGACAACCAATGTGCAATCTTTTGATCTGAGGAAAATTGATTTCAATGCAAAAGAGGTGAAGTACTACAGCCTAGATAAGCCGCAGTCATATATCTCAGTGAATTAAAGATCAGAGGTAATGATGAAGCTGATTTTGAAGTTCGCGTTTCTGTGCGCTTGCCTCATCCCTTGCTTAACAGTATTCGCTCAGCTGCCCAGTACGCAATACTCTGAGGGTGTTGCGTATATCTCTGGTGGGGTTGGTGAAGAAGAGTCTATTACGATTTTGTCTGAGGCTAAACAATGGCCGTTAATGCTGGAGCTTTCTCAGATTGAAAATGGACGAGGGATTTGGATCTTTGGCGCAAGTATCAAGATTGCTAATACACAGAAAAAAATCATCTTTGATGCTCAGGCAGATGGTCCTTATATATTGATCAATATTGAGCCTGGTGAATATATCTTGCAAGCAAGCTATCAGGGCGTTGAACAAAAGCGAGCACTTTCTATAAAGGCTGGCCAGCCACAAAAGGCATCTGTCTTCTGGAGGTAATGGATATGGGCCATTTGCTATTCAGACTCATCACTAGCATCCGAAACTTATTCGCACTGAGTATTCTGATCGGCTGCATTTTTTCACCGGACCTGTCTTTTTCGGCTGACTCTCAGGCTCCTCCGCCAGTGTGGAGCGGCCCTTATTCAGAGATGCTTAAGCGTGGGCTGATTCGCATAGCGGTGCCCTATGACCGTACTATCTTCGTTAATGACAAAGGTGTGCAACGCGGCATGTCCGTGGAAGTAGCCAAGGCACTTGCTAAATGGACCAATAGCAAATACGCGTCCCAACTAGCCGGAAGGCCTATCGCCGTCAAACTAGTGCCATACCCCAAGGAACAATTGCTGGCTACCTTGACTACGGGTCAAGCAGATATGGCGCTTGGGGATTTAGGTTTGTATGCACCCATTTCGAATGCTAAAGATTATTTGTTGAGTCATGCGTCTAAGCTTGAAAAAGAAGTCTTAGTTACTGGGCCAAGCTCTCCATCTGTGACAATCTTGGCTGATCTATCTGGCCATACCGTTTACGGTGGCCGCAACACTAACTTTCACACCACTTTAAGTGTCTTGAATAAAGAGCTTAAGAAAACTGGCAAGCCGCTCGTCAGTTTGATCTCGCCTTTGGGTGATCTCGATGATGAAGATCTGTTGGAGATGTTGAATTCTGGATTAATTCCATTTGTGATTGTGAGTGAATGGAAGGCAAAACTATGGCAGCCTATTTATACAAAAAATGTGGTGCATCACGACCTCTCGGCGCAGGACGCTGGTTGGATTGGTTGGGCGGTCCGCTCTAGCAATCAGGATCTGAGCGATGATCTACAAAGTTTTTATCAGAGTGATAGCGCTACTCAGGCTATTAATTCATTTAGACAGGAAGATTACAAACAACATCTCCGCGGATTGAAAGATCCCATTGAAAAAACCGCTTGGTCTCGCTTTGAAACCATGAGACCTCTCTTTAACCAGTATGGCGCTGAATACAAGCTCAACCCATTATTTATTGCAGCTCTTGGATTTCAGGAGACCTTGTTAAATCAAAATGCTGTGAGTGGTGTTGGCGCGCTCGGTGTCATGCAGTTGATGCCCGTGACTGGGGCATCATTAAATGTAGGGGATATCCACTTATTGGGTCCCAATATTCATGCTGGTGCCAAGTACATGGATCAGTTGATTAATAAGAACTTCCCGAATATTCAGTTTCAAGGCATTAATCGCTCTTTATTTGCGGTCGCCTCCTACAATATTGGACCCAATAATGTTGCCAAGGCCAGAGGTCAGGCGCAGCAAGCCGGCTTTGATTCGAACCAGTGGTTTGGAAACGTAGAGTTCATCGCCGCTCAACGAATGGGGCTAGAACCCATCAACTACGTGCGCAACGTTTATAAGTATTTCATGTCTTATCAGTTAAAGCTTAATCAAATCCAAAGCATTCAACCTTAAATTGTTGCGCTGCCATATAAGCTAAGTACTCTTTTCTGAGCTATAGTTTTAGAAGATTTATAAAAATACAACTGGAGACTGATTTATGCGTATTCATTCATTAAAAAGTTCTGTAGGTGCCACCCTCATTGCGGGCTTATTACTGGCTTTGACATCTAGCGTACAAGCGCAGGCACCTGCAACAAGTGGCGCTCAAGGAAAAACCGAATTATTGTGGTTGGGGCAGGCGGGCTTTCGGATTAAGAGCCCTAATGGCAAGATGATTCTGATTGACCCATGGATTACTGGTGGGCCTAAGACACCCCCAATGTATAAAACCGATTTAGCTGCGATTGGGCCCATCGATTTGTTATTGGTAACGCATGCACACGTTGACCATCTTGGTGATGCTCCAGCGATTGCCAAGATGAATAACACCAAGCTTTATGGTCCAGCCGATATGGTTACGCCTTTGACTACCTTGGGAATTTTGCCGCCAGATCTTGGACATCGTTTCAATAAGACTGGCAGTGTCACTCCATTACCAGGCGTTAAGGTAACTGCAGTCCAAGCAGAGCATTCTTCATTATTGGTTTGGAAAAATCCAGCCACTGACAAGATGGAATCTCATCCTGCTGGCGAGCCAATGGGTTACATCATTCAGCTAGAGAATGGCTTCAAGATTTGGCATATGGGTGACACCGGTCTCTTTAGTGATATGAAATTCATTAGCGAGCATTACAAACCTGATTTGGTATTGATTCCAATTGGTGGCAATTTCACGATGGCGCCAGAAGATGCTGCTTATGCATTGCGTACTTGGATTAAACCAAAGATGGTGATCCCAATGCATTACGGCTCTAACCCAATGACTAAGGGTACTTTGGCTGAATTCCAAGAGGCGATGAAGGGAAGCTCTATCAAGATTATTCCCATGACTGAGGGTGAGACAGTTCAGTTTTAACGCATCCTAGGTATCGAGTAGTCATTAAACCCCCGCACTTTGTACGGGGGTTTTTCTTTGAGGAGCTTCTTAATAAATCTCTGGCTCTGGAACAGGTGCCCCAAAGGCAGTTTCCAGAAAATCAAAGTCACAGCCATCTTCGGCTTGAAGAATGTGTTTACTAAACATCCAGCCATAGCCACGCTCATATTTGGCTGGTGGTGCTACCCAAGCCAATCTTCTAGATGCTAATTCAGTATCAGAAACTTCTAGATGAATTTTTCTCGCATCAACATCTACCGTGATGAGATCACCCGTCTTTACAAGAGCGAGCGGACCACCAATATAGGCTTCGGGAGAGGCATGCAAAATACACGCGCCGTAACTTGTACCGCTCATTCGTGCATCGGAGAGTCGGAGCATATCTCGCACTCCTTGCTTAACGAGCTTAACTGGTATTGGTAGCATTCCCCATTCTGGCATCCCAGGGCCACCCTTGGGCCCTGCGTTTCTGAGGACAAGAATGTGATCTTCGGTAACGTCGAGGTTTTCGTCTTCTACTGCTTTTTTCATTTCAGGATAGCTATCAAACACTAAGGCAGGGCCAGTGTGCTTCAAGAATTTTGCAGCACAAGCGCTTGGCTTAATGACAGCGCCGCCCGGCGCAAGATTGCCCCTGAGAACTGCAAGAGCACCTTCTTGATAAATGGCATTATTTAATGGGCGGATGACATCGTCATTGTGTACTTGTGCATGCTCAATATTTTTGCCTAATGTTGTTCCGGATACCGTCATCGCATTGAGATCTAAATGCGACTGCATCTGTTTCATTAGCGCTGGCATTCCACCGGCGTAATAAAAATCTTCCATGAGATATTTCTCGCCACTAGGGCGAATATTGGCAATAACTGGGACCTTTCTGCTTGCAGCATCAAAGTCATCAAGCGTAATCGTGCAGTCTTTGCCGGCTCGGCGTGACATCGCCACCAGGTGGATGATGGCATTGGTACTGCATCCCATTGCCATTGCGACGGCGATGCTATTGATGAAGTTTGCTTTAGTCAAAATCTTTGCGGGCGTGAGGTCTTCCCAAACCATATCCACTATTCGTCTGCCACATGCAGCTGCCATGCGTGGATGACTTGCATCTGCCGCAGGAATACTTGAGGCGCCTGACAATGTGAGGCCTAGCGCTTCGGCAATTCCCATCATGGTTGCTGCGGTTCCCATAGTCATGCAGGTGCCATGGCTGCGGGCAATACCACCTTCAACTTCAAGCCATTGGGCTTCTGAAATTTTTCCTGCTCGACGCTCATCCCAATATTTCCAGGCATCAGAGCCAGAGCCCAGTATTTGTCCTTTCCAATTACCTCGCAACATCGGTCCAGCAGGCAAGTAAACAAATGGTAGACCAGCTGATAGAGCGCCCATGATTAAACCGGGAGTTGTTTTATCGCATCCGCCCATCAGCACCGCACCATCAACAGGGTGGGAGCGAATGAGCTCTTCTGTTTCCATAGCCAGCATATTGCGATAGAGCATGGTGGTAGGTTTTACATACTGTTCTGCTAGTGAGATTGCGGGGAGCTCTAGTGGAAATCCACCGGCTTGTAGAACCCCGCGCTTGACGTCTTCTACACGCTGTTTAAAGTGGGTGTGGCAGGGATTAATATCAGACCAAGTATTGATGATGGCAATAACCGGTTTTCCAGACCAATCCTCCGGCCCATATCCCATTTGCATTGCTCGTGAGCGGTGTCCGAATGAGCGCAGATCATCTGGTTCAAACCATCGTGCGCTACGTAGTGTCTCTTTAGTCTTTTTTGTCATTTGTTTTATTTCTTATATAAATACTTCTATATTAGTACCGTAGACGGGGGAGGGTATATCAGCACTTGTTTTCTGAGTTATACCTATTTACCCTTCAAATTCTAGTCTGATATTTAATAAAACTATGGAGATGACTTGATGACCGTATTTATGGCCTTTTTTAGGGCGCTGATATGCGCTAGCGTGTTTTCCGCTTCCGCTTCTATCGCATTTGCCCAGGCGGACTACCCAAATAAACCGGTGAAGATTATTGTTCCATTCCCTGCTGGTGGAACTACGGATGTCATGGCTCGTATTTCTGCGGATCAGCTCACCAAAATCTTTAAGCAAGCTTTCATTATTGAAAATATTGGTGGTGGTGGTGGCGTGATTGGTGCTGAACGTGGAGCCAATGCCACTCCTGATGGATACACCTTGGTTATGACTGGTGTTGGCCAAAATGCAGTGGCTCATGGTTTAGATCCAAATCTGAAATACGACTCCCTAAAAGATTTTGCAAATATTTCTTTAATTGATTTGGGTCCAAACGTGCTGGTGGTGAATCCGGATCGTCCATTTAAAACCTTAAAAGATATTGTTGATTACGCCAGAGCTAATCCAGGTAAGCTGGATTATGGGTATACCTATGCATCATCAGGTCATATGGCGATGGAATTACTTCGACAAACAACTAACAATTGTGGCGATCCCAAAAAGAAAAATAATTGTGGACCGCTGCCGATTGTCGGAATCCCTTATCGTGGCGGCGGCCCCTTGATGAATGCAATCCTTGCTAATGAAATTCCGATGGAATTTATTAATCAAGATGCAGCGCTTCCATATGTGCAGGCAGGTAAATTACGTCCAATTGCTGTGAGTAGTTTGCAACGTAATCCCCTGTACCCAAATGTGCCAACAGTATCGGAAAGTGGTTATCCGGGATTCCAGGCTTTATCTTGGGCAGGAATTAGCGCCCCTAAGGGAACGCCCAAGATTGTTTTAGATAAGTTGGAAGCAGCAATGATTCAGGCAATGCAAGCGCCAGAGGTTAAACAGCGTTTGGAGTCAGTTGGATTTGTTATTCCACCCCTAGGCTCAAGCGCATATAACACCTTCCTAAAGTCGGAAATCGATCAGTGGGTCACCTTAATTAAGAAGGCTGGTATCAAACCAGAATAATCAGTAACAAGGGGTTAACGTGCTTTTGAGTTCTATTAGGACTCAAAATTCATACTGCAGTGCACTAAAGTTTGTTCTATATCAAATTGCTTGCTCCATGGTTGACCGATACTGAGGGTTAACCATAGATCGATCGCCATGGACAAACATTACCTTTCTTACTTATTTCAGCCAAAAAGCATTGTGGTGTTTGTTGGCGATGCCGATGATCCAGTTCTGTCGAGTCCTTTTGCCAAAGGTTTGACTGAAGACTTGAGTGCCCAGAAATTTAAGGGCTCCATTCAGTACCTCAATATTTATGCTCCCGACACTCTTTTAGAGCTGGGTAAGCTAAAGGCCGAATTGGCCATCATCACTCTGCCGCATGACAGAATTCTGGTCGCTTTAGATATGGCCGCTCGTATTAAATGTAAGGCTGCACTGGTTATTGGTACGGGAGTATCTGCTGGACTTGCTACAGAAATTCATGAGGCTGCACGTCGTCACGGCATTCATCTTCTGGGGCCAAATAGTTTAGGTTTCCAAATGCCCGCACTGCAACTTAATGCTAGCGTGATCGGACCCATGGCTACAGCTGGTCCATTGGGTTTGATTTCTCAGTCGGGAGCTTTAACGGCATCGATCTTAGATTGGGCAAAGCAAAATCAAGTAGGGTTTTCAAATGTCGTCTCATTGGGGCCAAACTCCGATGTGGATATTGCTCAAGTACTCGACTACTTGGCCTCAGACTCACGCACTCATAGCATCGTGATATATCTAGAGGGTATTTCTAATGCGCGTGGCTTTATGAGTGCATTGCGCTCTGCTGCGAGAGCAAAGCCTGTGGTGATCCTAAAGGCCGGCAGAAAATCAGCTGCTAACCTAGCAGCCCAAACGCATAGCGGCGCCATTGTTGGTAGTGATGAAGTATTTGATGCAGCATTACGACGTGCTGGTGCTGTCAGAGTACGCTCTTTTGTGGAATTATTCTCGGCCGCGAAATGTCTGGCCTCACGCTATCGTCCGGTTGGCAAACATTTGGCAGTCATTACGAACGGTGGTGGCCCAGGTGTGTTAGCGGCAGATTGGATTAATGAGATTCACCTGCAATTAGGCATGCTGTCGCCTGAAGCGATTGCAGCATTAAAACCCCTCGTTTCTTCAAACGCATCTCTTGTCGATTTAATTGATCTTTCTGAAGAGGCGACGCCAGAGCAATATCGCGCTGCGATAGAGGCAGCCAATAAAGAACGTGAGATCGACGGCCTATTGGTGATTTACTCGCCTAAGCTAGGTGTAGATGGTTTAGCGATTGCGCAGGCCATAGTTGATGTCAAATCCAAGATCGGTAAACCATTACTCTGTTGTTGGATGGGAGACTCTTCAGTCGTGAGTGCGCGCGATCTGATTGCGAACGCCAATATTCCGAGTTTTAGAACGCCGGAAGCCGCAGTGGGTGCTTTTGGAAATATCGCCAGCTTCTATCAAAACCAACGTTTACTTCAGCAAACACCACCACCTCTCTCTCATTTAGCTCAACCTGATGTTGAAGGGGCCCGCTTGTTGATTGAGAACGTCCTCGCTGAGCGGCGCAATATCTTGACGGAGATGGAATCCAAGGCACTGCTTGCAGCCTTCCATATCCCAGTCACACAAACCATTTTGGCAACCAGCTCAAACGAAGCCATGATGATTGCAACGCAGTTAGGTTATCCCGTTGCCTTGAAAATTGATTCACCGGATATTAGCCATAAGTCTGATGTGAATGGTGTAGCGCTCAATATTATGAATGCCGCCGGAGTACGTGATGTCTACAACAGCATCATTGAATCCGTTTCAGTGCTAGCCCCTAAGGCACGGATTAACGGTGTCACAGTGCAAAAGATGGCGCGTAGCAAAAGAGGGCGCGAACTCTATATTGGTTTGGTAACAGATAAGCCCTTTGGGCCAATGATTGCCTTTGGCGCCGGGGGCACCATGATTGAGTTACTGAATGATCGAACCATGGAGCTACCGCCACTGAATCAATATTTGGCGCACCGCATGATCGAGCGTTCACGCGTTGCTGAAACTTTAGGAGAGTGGCGTGGCGCCAGTGCTGTTGATGTAGCAGCACTTGAGCAAGTGCTTTTACGCGTGTCTGAGATGGCCTGCGAGTTACCTCAACTGCGCGAGATGGACATCAACCCAATTATTGTTGATGAAGCTGGCGCTGTAGCAGTGGATGCGCGGATTGTGATTGAACGGCCACCTCAACCAGTAGATGGAAAGTCACGGGTATACAGTCATCTGGCGATTCTCCCTTACCCATTGCGCTATGAGCAGGTTTGGCCCATGAAGGGTGGTGGCGAGTATGTCATTCGACCTATACATCCAGATGATGCCGATATGTTGCAGCAGTTGGTGGCTGGACTATCACCAGAGAGTCGGTACTTCCGTTTTGTGGCGACGATTTCTGAACTCTCACCAGCAATGCTTTCACGGTTTACATTGATTGACTATGACCGCGAGATGGCGCTAGTTGCAGTATTAAAAGAGCGCAAAGTGAACGAAGAGGGTGTCTCGATTGAAACCCAAAGAATTATTGGGGTATCGCGCTACATCACCAATCCTGATGTCGTAAGCTGTGAGTTCTCTTTGTTAGTTGCCGATGAATTTGGTGGCAAAGGCTTGGGTTCACGTCTGATGTTGAGCATCATGGACGTTGCCCGCGACAAAGGCTTAAAAGAAATTGATGGCCTTGTTTTGGCTAACAATCATGGAATGCTCAAATTAATGACGGGTCTTGGATACAAAGTAAAAGAATTTGAAGAAGATCCTGATTTTAAAATTGTGACCCATACCCTGTAAGTATGGTTAATATGACTACTGAACTTTTAATCTACCTTTAATGATCAATATTATGAAAACACTGCTACTTGCTGGATTACTGAGCTTAACTTCTTTGGCTTATGCTGCCGATGCTCCCATGGTGAACCCCCACGGTAGTTCGCCGCACGGGGCGGTAGCTAGCGCCGCTGAGATCGGTGATGTTAATGTTACTAAGGCTGTGGGTCAAAATGCCTATACGGTTGCCGAGATCATCGACCAATCCAAAAGCCTCAAGGACAAGCCGGTGCTGGTGCGGGGCAAAGTGGTTAAATTTAGCCCAGAGATTATGGGTAAAAACTGGATTCATTTGCGGGACGGATCTGGTACTGCTGCAGCCAAGAACAATGACTTGGTACTTACCACCAAGGATCAGGCTAAGGTAGGCGCTGTAGTGATGGTGAAGGGCATCTTGCGTACTGACAAAGATTTTGGTCACGGTTACGCCTATGAAGTCATTATTGAAGATGCTTCAGTGAGCTCTAAATAGCCCAATAGCCAACTACCCGCTATAAGTTTGAGCTATATCAATATCTAGCAAGATATAGGGAGTACATTTTTCAAGACCAGCAGGAGTCTGAATGTACCTCTTTTTTGAACCGACCTTAGATGATCGCAAGCGCACCCTTGAGGTAGCCTTGCTCTCTATTTATGGTTTATCAGAGCAACCCATCCCCACTTATTTTTGCGATAACGCCTTCTGTTCCAGAAAGCCCATCAAGAGTTTTAACCTGATTGAGTTATTAAAGTACTGCTTGATTCATCAGTTTGATAAACCAGCACTGTTAGTAGCCTTACCGATAGAGTTGGAATCCGATACAGCACTCATCCAGCAGTTTGGTGACGCTTACTTGGGGTGCATATCTGGCGCCATTAAAAAGGGTGAGCTACAGAATTTAGCGCTCACCTATCGCAAGCTAGTGCAGGTAGAGGGCAGTCGCCGGTTTTTCTCAGTACCAAGCTTTGTAGTAGAGGAGCGTCTTAAGCAGACCCCTTTCACCGAAATGGAAATTAAGTCCTTAGTAAAGCTGCAAGATAAAAATCTGAAGTTAGTTGATCAGTTAATTCAGAAAAAAGTAGATGAACTAAAGCGTGAGCTCAGTGTATTACCCAATATCCTAAAAAGAGGGATTGGGTCAAGGGCCTAAAGGCAGATCAATCTAAAAACTAGGCTATGTCACCAAACTTGCAGGCTGGATTGGATGGGCTATAGGTTTCATTATTTCTGGCACCTGCTGATTCTTTAGAGAAACAGCCAGCTAGTGGGCAGGCATCATCATCGAGGCACTCATGAAATGAAATGCAATTCTCTTGGGTGATATCGACACGCACAGCCTCATGTAAGCGAGGGCACATTAATGTTTTCATCTTATCCATCCTTCTATGCAAATGGGATCAAACTCTGATGACATTCAGTATAAGAAGAGTGATTGGACTTGCAAATGGGCTAATAGAGATTTCAGCCCATTTTTTGATATGGATCAAACCCCTTCAATCGGTTAAGATAAAACCATGAATTTTCATGGGCGTCCTGCCTATCCCATCGGCTTTTTTGCCACCATCACCATTGTTATCGTGGCTATATCTACGAGCCTGTTGTTATGGGACTTGCGTAAACGAGAGTTGGCCCACACCCGCATGGAGACGATTGGGGTTACCAAAATCTTTGTAGAGCAGACCGAGCGCAGTTTTGAGAGTGCCGATCTTGTCTTAAGAGGCGTACAGGATCGATTGAACTCAACATTTGGTGTTCAGTTTCCTCTAGATAGTCTCGAGGTTCACTTATTGCTGGGCACCCGTGTCTTAGGAATGCGGCAGCTAGATGCATTGTTTTTGATTGATCCGAATGGAAGGTTGGTTAATTCTTCGGCTGAATTTCCCAGCAAGAAGATATCTGTAGTCAATCAAGATTACTTTAAAGCGTTTGCTAATAAAAAAGATGGCGGGCTTTTTATCGGTAAGCCATTTCGTGATGCGCAGAAAAAAGAATGGACCTTGTATCTTGCGAGAAAAATTCAAGATCAAGATGGTGCTTTTAAGGGGATAGTCATTGGTGCAATTGATATTGCCCATTTCGAAGATATTTATCAATTGTTGAAGTTGGATTACCCTCGGCCGGTTTCACTCTATCGCGATGATGGTGTTTTGTTAGCAAGCTTTCCCCATCGAGAAAGTCTCATGGGTGAGAGGGCTCCTGAATTAGGAGAGTATCTGCCCATCATTGAGTCGGGAAAGATTGAATTTTCTAGCCATAAAAAGAGTAATGGAGAAGCTGAGTTATTCGCCTTGGGTGCCGTTCCCAAGTTCCCACTATTTATTTCAGTGACCAATGATGAGGAAGAGGCGCTGGCCTCATCCCGTGAGACGGCTATTCCAATTGTGATGAGCGCTGTATTGGTCAGTCTTTTTATCATCGCCGCCGCCGGCTTATTGATCCGTGAAGCGGTGCGTCAGCAGAAATTGGCTGATCAATTAGGCGCTGCACATAACCGCTATCAGCATACGATTGAATCCGTAATGGATGCCATCATTGCGGTAGATGAACAGCAAAATATCATTTTGTTTAATCCATCTGCTGAGCGTATGTTCGGCCTTAAGGCTGTTGATGTAATAGGCGAGTCTTTACTGGTGCTACTGCCAGAACGTTTTCGTGGCGCCCATCATTCGCATGTACAGAAATTTAAGAAAACAGATAGTGGCTCTCGCACTATGGGGCCACAGCTCGGGATTGTCGGACTGCGCGCTGACGGCACCGAGTTCCCAATTGAGTCCACTATTTCTCAGACGGTGATCAACGGTAAAAAGCAGTTGACTGCGGTACTCCGAGACGTGACTGAAAGACGTCAGGCCGAAACTGAGTTGCGTGAGATGAATCTGCAACTGCGCGGATTGTCAAAGGCTTTAGAAAATATTCGTGAGCAAGAAAGAGCCAGAATTGCTAGGGAGTTGCATGATGACCTGGGTCAGCAACTTACTGGGCTAAAGCTTGAGCTCGCATGGTTAAGTACTCGCGTGAAAGATGGACATGCCCTCCCGGTAGATCGAATTACTGAAATGAAGCAGCAATTAGATGGCGCGATTGCATCTGTTCGTCGCATCTCTACAGAATTACGCCCCATTATTTTGGATGACTTAGGATTTGAAGAAGCTCTTAAGTGGCTGGTTGGTGAATTTACCAAACGCACTCATATTCCGGTTAATTTAGAGCTTAAAGAGGAGGTCCGAGTCAGCAATACCGACTTAGCAACTGCACTGTTCAGAATTGTTCAGGAATCCTTGACGAATATTGCACGACATGCCCAGGCCACTGCAGTCAATATTTCTCTTGATAAAGAGAACGGCCATTTAGTGCTCCTCATTTCTGATGATGGTGTAGGTCTCCCACCAGAATTGCAATCCGGAGGATTTGGTTTGGTGAGCATGCGCGAAAGATCTAATGCTTTGGGTGCCAAATTTACTATTAGCAACGGTAAACTGAAGGGCGTTACTATTCGAGTGGAATTTGCACTTGATTCACCGATCTTTACAGAGGCCAATGCATGAAGTACGAAGTATTAGTTGCTGATGACCACGCCATCATTCGTGATGGCTTGCGTAAGATATTGGCCGATACAGATGATTTAGTGGTGGCCGGTGAGGCTGCTAATGGTAACCAAGCCCTAGAGAAGGTACGTGAGCGCGATTGGGCTATGGCAATTTTGGACTTATCCATGCCTGGCAGAAGCGGTATTGAATTGATCAAACTCATTAAGGCGGAACGTCCTAAGTTGCCGATCTTGATTTTCAGCATGCATCCAGAAGAGCAATACGCAGTGCGGGCTATTCGGGCGGGCGCCTCTGGCTATCTGTCGAAAGAAGAAGATAGCGACAACTTCTTACCTGCAATCCGTAGAGTGGCAGCAGGCGGCATGTTCATTAGCCCTAAGGTTGCCGAGCTACTGGCTGCAGATGCCTCTCCTGGGGCCGCACATACTCATGCACATAGCAAGCTTTCCAATCGGGAGCACGAGGTTTTGGTCCGAACTGTGAAGGGAATCAGTCTGACTGATATTGCGGATGAGTTCTCGCTCAGCATTAAGACCATTAGCACCCACAAAACCCACATTCTTTCAAAGCTGGGTTTAGCGAGCCAGGCTGACCTGATTCGCTATGCCATAGAGCATAAGTTGCTGGATTTGGACAAATAAGCAGAAATAAGCAGATTTGTCCTATCTCCTATAGGAATATTCCTATAGTTATTTACCTTAGCAATCCTATATCTATAGGACCCATCAAAAAATAAAATTCTCCTTAAGTAATGAAGTCTTGGGTATTCCCGAGCCAGAACTAAAGGAGAATTAAATGACACAAGCTAAACAAATCATCCGCGCTGTAGCAATCGCTGCTGCAGCTTTGGCATTCACATCATTCGCGCACGCTGCACCTGATGCAGACGCTGCTAAAGCACTGGCTAAGCAAAACAACTGCTTCAAATGCCATGCGATCGATAAAGATAAAGATGGCCCGTCCTATCACAGCGTTGCCGAGAAATACAAAGGCAAGCCAGGTGCTGAAGCCAAATTAATCAATCACATTACTTCTGGTGAAAAAGCAAAGTTCCCAGATGGTCATGAAGAAGAGCACAAGATTGTCAAAACATCCCCACCAAAAGATCCAGAGCAAGTTAAGAATTTGGTTCAGTGGATTTTGGCTCAGTAAGAACCAATCAAAGAAATAAGAAATCACTCGAAATCGTAAGCACGAGGAATGCAAATGAAGATCTTCAAAAAACTTCTAGTAATCAGCGCGGTAATGGGTGCCATAGGTTTGGCGCCCGTTGCTTTTGCACAAAACAACTTGCCTGATTTAGGTCAGTCAAAAGCGAATATTGCAAAAGCCGCATTTAAAGAAGATGCCAAGTGCACCAAGTGCCACGATGAGAGTGAAAACGCTCCGATCTTATCCATCTATCAAACCAAGCATGGTGTGAAGGGTGATGCCCGCACACCAAGCTGCACCTCTTGTCATGGTCAAAGTGATAATCACTTGGCTGGCGATAAAGACGGCAAGGGCCGTCCATCACCAGATTTTGTATTTAAAAAAGGTGTTTACGACAAGAGTCCAAGTCAAGAGCGCATGAGTCGTTGCCAGACCTGCCATAAAGGTGAGAAGCGTACTAACTGGAATGGTTCGCAGCATCAAGTCAACGATGTAGCTTGCAATGATTGCCACGTTGTGCACAACCCAGTGGATAAAGTGCGTGTTAAGCAAACACAAACTCAAGTTTGCTATACCTGCCATAAAGAGCAACGTGCAGATAGCTTAAAAAACTCTACCCATCCGATTGCAGTTGGAAAAGTAGTTTGTTCTGATTGCCACAATCCCCATGGCTCTGCCGGTCCAAAATTACTGAAGAAAAATACCTTAAATGAGACTTGCTTCCTCTGCCATGCGGAAAAACGTGGTCCAGTTCGATTCGAGCATCAACCTGTTGTAGAGGATTGTTCTAATTGCCACACTCCTCACGGCTCAAATATCACTCCATTGCTAAAAGATCGCCCGCCAACTTTATGTGAAGACTGCCATGACGGTGCGCATCAAAGTAAGAATCCTCCAGGAATCTTGCCGGGCGGCGTGCAAGCCGGGCTTTCAATGAGCAAATTAAGTTCGGGACAGGTTGGACGTGCATGCATGAACTGTCACGTAATGATTCATGGATCAAATAGCCCTGCGGGCGGCTTCTTCCAACGCTAATGAGTGGAGATTAAAGTGAAAAAGACAAATAGTCAGATTTTTAAGTTATCCGTGTTAAGTGCGATAGCGATCAGCATGATCCACCCTACATTGGCTTTGGCTGATGATGATGAAGCTGCCGCCTTGATGAATCCAACCAGCACCGTTACGGTTGAAGAAATTTATGTTTCTCAGGGGTCGCAGAAATTTGGTGAATATAACGGCCTCAATAAGCTAGGTGGATACCTCAATGGCAATGTAAATATCCGCGGTGGTGATGCTTATAAGGACAATGCAAACGGTGGAACCCAGCGTTGGAATGTGAATGGCACCGATTTAGGTCTTAGTGATCGTTCTGCCAATATTGGATATAGCGATCAAGGAAGTTGGAGCGTTGGTATTGGGTATGACGCGTTAACCCATAATTTAGCCCCAGGTTATCAAACCCCTTATCAGGGAAGTATGGGCGGCAATAGCTTTACGTTGCCAAGTAGCATTGGCGGAAAAAATGTTCCATTCACTATTCCCAGTGCTGGAGCAACCCCTACCGGAACACAATCGTTGACTGGCGCTGGATTTAATAACAGCGATATTTCAACCACCCGTCAAAATACCTCGTTAAATACTAAAGTTGATATTGATCGAAATTCCAATGTCACTTTTGACTTTAATCACCTAGATCAGTCGGGCGCAAAGTTGATGGCATTTGCATCCTCGCAGTGGACTGCTCCACTTGTTAATGCAGGTACTCCGGCCAAACCTACGGCGGCAGTATATGGACAGGGAATTTCTATTCTTCCGAACCCTACAAATTATCAAACAGATACTGCTAATTTGGCATATAACTGGAAGGGTGAGAGCAGTCATTTCAGCGCCTCCTATTTCGGTTCTTTCTTTAGGGATGGGTATAACGGAGTTCAATTCCAAACCTTTGGAGTGACAGGGTCTTCTGGCACAAACACAACGGCAACTGGCATGGATACCATGAGTACCGCTCCGAGCAATACCCTCCAGCAATTGAACTTATCTGGCGGATATGATTTAGCAGCAAAAACAAAATTGACCAGCAATCTTTCGTATGGAAGAAATACTCAAAACACGTCCTCTGCCGTAGACCCATTTCAGGTGGGAACATTTAATCAAATTAATAGCGCATTTAATGGCCTAGTTAACACCTCTCATGCCGATGTTAAGGTGGTTGATCAGTCGTTTCAGGATCTTACTCTTGCAGCTGGCTATAAATTTGATGGCAGGGATAATTTAAGTCAATCCAATATGCAAAGCTTTAATTCGGTCAGCGGTGCAGCTGCCTATTATCCGAATACACCTTTGAGCTATAAAAACTCTATATTTGAAGCATCTGGAGAATACAAATTAACAAAGGATCAAAAGGCATCGCTGACGTACCAGAATAAATATTTAAATCAGTATTGCAATCAATACGCAGTTGGATCAACTGGTGGAGCAGTTGGAAGCACCATAACTGGGACTCTTACTAATGGCGCGTTAGTGGGAAACTCCTATCCCGCAGGTGCAAATTGTGTAACCACACCTTCTTCTATTAGCAATAATTTAACTGCGTTGTACAAAAATAAGGTAAGCGAAGATTTTAATTTCCGATTGAGCTATGGGTACGATGTTAGGTCCGCGACAAACAGTACAACTGCTATTGGTGCCTTTACGGACGCAAATCCAAATGGAACGACAACGTATCTCCCGGGGCAAAACGGACAAAATTACATCGGCTTTCAACCGTATTTTGAAGCATCCCGTATCCAGCAGGTTGTTAAGGGTGGCATGAATTGGGATGCCACTGACAAGCTATCACTTGGCTTAGGCGGAAAGTACACGGAAGACAATTACACGGCCTCAACCTACGGCGTTCAAAATGCCAATATTTGGAGCGTTAACTTCGATGCTACTTATAAGTACGCTGAAAAGGCTATTGTCACGGCGTATGCCACGCAGCAGAATGGCATGCGTAATTTATTGAATTTGAACGGAACTACTACGGGAACGTATAATAATAATCTGAATGAGAATGATACGACCCTAGGTCTTGGGGTGAAGCATGCTGGCTTAATGCAAGATAAGTTAACGCTTCTCGGGGATCTGAGTTACTCATTGGGTCAAACTAGCTATTCAACGGCTTTAAATTATCCAACATCCGGCGCAAACGCCTGTGGCTTACCAACTGTTGGAACCTGTGGAACATTGCCAACGATTGCTAATCGAATGGCCGCACTGAAGTTCGGCGGTTCTTATCAAATCGATAAACATTCCATGGTTGGCTTGCGCTATACATATCAACATCTCAATAGCAATGATTACTACTACAACGGATATCAGACTGGCTATACTCCAAACTCGATATTGCCAACCAATCAGACCTCTGGAAGTTACAACGTTAACGTAATTTCTGCTTCCTACATGTATAGCTTTGATTAATGCTGACTTCATATCTTTAAATAAAAGAACGGATTAAATTATGGAAACTAAACAACCAGGTGTCATTAAGAGGTTTTGGGCTTTTGTTAAAAAGCCAAGCGCCAAGTATTCCATCCTAGCCATTTTCTCCGTTGCTTTTATCTCGGGTATTTTGTTCTGGGGTGCATTCAATACGGGAATGGAAGCGACTAATACTTTGGCTTTCTGTACCACCTGTCATGAAATGCGTGACAACGTGTATCAGGAATACAAAGAGACCATTCACTATAGCAACCGTACTGGTGTACGTGCTATTTGCTCTGATTGTCACGTGCCAAAAGACTGGACTCATAAAATGATTCGCAAGTCAAAGGCTGCATTTGAGGTCTGGGGCAAGATTACAGGTTCTATCGATACGCGTGAGAAGTTCGAAGCTAAGCGTATGGAGTTGGCTAGCCACGAATGGGCGCGTATGAAGGGTAATAATTCACGTGAATGCCGTAATTGCCATGATTTTGATGCGATGAGCCCAGAATTGCAGAAACAGACGCCTTATAAGAAGCATATGAAGGCGAAAGAGGCTGGCAAGACCTGTATTGACTGCCATAAGGGCATTGCGCATCAACTGCCTAAAGAGTATGAAGAGTCTGACGATTAAGGTTTGACAGCCTGTTAAGGCTCTTGGACAATGGCTGGGATGGTTCAATCCCGGCCATTTTCTATTCATGACTACTCATATTTCAGAACCTCCTAATTTGTCTTTGAATCCATCCTCACTGCGCGCCAATGCATTAACCTGCGTTCGGGGTGAGCGCACCCTTTTTACGGGTTTGGATTTGGAAGTTTCTGCTGGTGAGTGGCTGCATGTTCGCGGCGAAAATGGCATTGGCAAAACCAGCCTTTTGCGGCTCTTATCTGGTTTAACTAAACCTGCTGCAGGTGAAATCTTTTGGAATGAGCAATTGATTTCTGCTGATCCTTCTGAATACCATCGCAATCTCCTCTTTTTAGGTCATCGTGATTCCCTTAAAGAAGATCTCACTGCGCTTGAAAATCTTTCCATTGCCACGGCATTGGATGGGATAGCCCTTACTGAAGATGAGATCTTGCTAGCCTTGCATCGCTTTGGTTTACGAGGGCGAGAGGATTTGCCCGTTAATTGTTTATCAGCTGGCCAAAAGCGTAGGGTGCTTCTGGCCAGATTGCTGTTACGCCAGGCAAAACTGTGGATTTTGGATGAGCCCTTTAACGCTCTAGATGTGCGTGCTGTTGAGATGCTCTCTGAGTTGATCTTGGAACACATTGCTTCTGGTGGCATGGCCATTATGACTAGTCATCAAGAAATTCCCATGCCGAATGGCAGGGTGGTCCAGCTATGAGCGCATTCTTAGCCATCATTCGCCGGGACTTGCTCTTGGTAATGCGCCGCAAGAGCGAAGTACTCACTATCTTGTTCTTCTTTGTGATTGTGACTAGTCTTTTTCCGCTGGGCATTGGGGCGGATACAGCGCTTCTGCGCAAGATTGCCCCTGGGGTGATTTGGGTCACTGCCTTGTTATCGACCATGTTGGGCCTACAACGCCTTTTTGCCACGGATTTTGCCGATGGGACCCTGGAACAAATGGCACTTTCACCAACCCCATTAGCCCTGCTCGTGGGGGGTAAAATTGCTGCACACTGGTTGGTATGTGGTTTGCCATTGGCCTTATTGGCACCGGTGATCGGCATTCAGTTTGATCTGGATGCCAGCACCTTAGGAACTGTGATTTTGACACTATTAATAGGTACACCGATTTTGTCTTTGATTGGAGCGATTGGCGCTGCATTGACCCTGGGTGTGCGTGGTGGTGGCGTCTTGTTAAGTCTTTTAGTTCTACCTCTCTACATTCCGGTGCTAATTTTTGGCGCTGGTGCTGTCTATGCCCAAAGTGTTGGACTTGATGTGGGCGGACATTATTCGTTATTAGGCGCTTTGCTAGTCTTGGCTTTATTTTTTGCTCCCTGGGCAACCACCGCTGCAGTAAGGATTGCAATCGAATGAGTTCTATTCTTGATAGTCGTTCTGGCCGCACTAACCAGTTAGTCAATTGGTTTAAGTTTTCCAGTCCCGCCACTTTTTATCCATTAGCCGGGAAACTCATTCCATTCTTTTGGGCGCTCGCAATCATTTTCGGCATTGCTGGTTTATGGATTAGCTTCTTCGTGGCGCCAGTAGACGCAGTGCAAGGACAAGGCTACCGCATCATTTTTGTACACGTACCAGCTTCGTGGATGTCGATGTTTATCTACATCATGATGGCGATTTGGGCTGGCTTAGGTTTAGTGTTTAATACGCGCCTGTCTGCCATGATGGCTCAAGCTTTAGCGCCTACCGGTGCCTTAATGGCCTTCATATCACTGTGGACTGGTGCTTTCTGGGGTAAGCCCATGTGGGGTGCTTGGTGGGTATGGGATGCCCGCCTCACTTCTGAATTAATTCTTCTCTTTTTATACCTTGGTTTTATGGCCCTGCAGGCCTCAATTGATGATCCACGTCGCGCAGATAAAGCGGGCGCCATTTTGGCTTTAGTTGGTGTAGTCAATGTTCCAATCATTTACTTTTCGGTGAAGTGGTGGAATACCTTGCATCAAGGCGCATCGGTTTCGATTAATAAATCACCTTCAATGGCGCACACCATGTTGTGGGGAATGCTTTTAGTGGCTTTGTGCTTTTGGATGTACTCGATTGCGATTGCGTTGATGCGAGTGCGCACGATTATTTTGGAACGTGAGTCCCACTCTGATTGGGTGAGAACTTTGGAAGGGGTGAAGTAATCATGTGGAATTCACCAGCGGAATTTTTTGCTATGGGCGGTTACGCCTTATATGTATGGAGTAGCTTTGGAGTCTGTGCCTTGATTATGGTGCTTGAGCCCATTGCTATTAATGCGCGTCGTAAAAAGATTGTGCAAAGATTGCAGCGCGAGATTCGTGCTGAGAAATTCGATAAAGAAGGAATGAAGTGAAACCAAGACATAAACGGGCGCTGATGATTGTTGGTGCCTTAGCGACATTAGCCATTGCTGCAGTTCTGATTCTCAATGCATTAAATAGTAATATTGCCCTCTACGTCACTCCTAGTGAAGTTGCTGCTGGTAAAGCGCCCAAGGGTCAAACATTCCGCATTGGCGGTATGGTGAAAGATGGCTCACTCAAGCGCGATGAATTGGTGGTGCACTTCATCATTACCGATTTAGTTAAAGAAATTCCAGTTTCTTATAAAGGCATTCTTCCGGATTTGTTTAAAGAAGGGAAAGGCGCTGTTGTCCAAGGCAAGTTGGATCCCGATGGACAATTTGTTGCTAGCGAAGTGCTTGCTAAGCATGATGAGAATTACATGCCGCCAGAAGCAAAGCATGCTTTAGAGCAAGCGCAGAAAAACGGAGCCAAATAATGGAATACTCAATGATTCCGGAGATCGGCCATTTCGCGTTAATCCTAGCTCTTGGCGTTTCAATTATTCAAGGTGCGCTGCCTTTGATTGGCGCCCAACAAGGTCGTCGTGAATGGCTAGTATTGGCTAGACCTGCAACCCAGATTTCTTTTGTGCTGTTGGCGATTTCATTTGCCATCTTAGCTTGGTGCTTTTATGTTAATGATTTTTCTGTCCTCTATGTGGCAGAGCACTCCAACTCACAACTGCCGACTGTTTATCGCTTAGGCGCTGTTTGGGGTGGTCACGAAGGTTCTTTACTATTATGGATCTTCTTATTAACAGGCTGGGCCTTTGCGGTTGCGCAACTCTCTAAAACATTGGATGAGTTCATGGTGGCCCGCGTGCTCGGCGTGTTGGGTTTAGTCGCAACAGGACTCTTGCTATTCGTGTTGGCTACTTCAAATCCTTTTGAGCGTTTATTGCCTGCGGCACAAGATGGCCGTTCTTTAAACCCACTCTTGCAGGATCCAGGTTTAGTGTTTCATCCGCCAATGCTCTATATGGGCTATGTTGGTTTCTCAGTAGCCTTTGCTTTTGCAATCGCCTCTCTGTTGTCTGGCAAGCTTGATGCCGCTTGGGCACGTTGGTCGCGTCCATGGACAACTACCGCATGGATCTTCCTAACGCTTGGCATTGCGCTCGGCTCATGGTGGGCTTACTACGAGTTAGGTTGGGGCGGTTGGTGGTTCTGGGACCCGGTTGAGAATGCCTCATTTATGCCGTGGTTGATTGGCACTGCTTTATTGCATTCCTTGGCGGTGACTGAGAAACGCGGTGGCTTTAAAAACTGGACAGTGCTTCTGGCCATTATTGCTTTCTCAATGTCTTTACTCGGAACCTTCTTAGTGCGCTCTGGTGTTCTCACATCAGTACATGCCTTTGCTACCGACCCACGTCGCGGTATCTTTATTTTGATTCTGCTTTCTTTGGTAGTGGGCTCATCCTTGTTCCTGTATGCCTTAAGAGCCCCAAAGAGCACATTGGGTGGTGCCTTCTCTTTGATGTCACGCGAAACATTAATGCTCTTGGGTAACGTTTTCTTGGTGGTGGCTGCAGGCTCCGTGCTCCTGGGAACTTTATATCCATTGCTAATTGATGCCTTGAATCTTGGCAAGATCTCAGTAGGTCCTCCTTACTTTAATGCGGTATTTGTACCGATCATGGTTCCCGCTCTGTTCTTGCTGGCGATTGGTCCGTGGGCCAATTGGAAGAGCACCAATCTCAATGCATTGCTTAAGCGCTTATGGTTAGCAGCAGTCGTTGCAGTCGTTGCAGCCATTTTGATTCCACGCATGATGGGTGAATTCACGATCTTGACTGCATTAGGCTTCTTGCTTTCATTCTGGATTATTGCTTCCGGTGTATTGCAAATCATTCGGCAGTTCAAGGCTGGTAAGCCGACTCGCTCCTTTATTGGCATGCAATTAGGTCACATTGGTATTGCAGTATTTGTGATTGGCGTCACGATGGTGGGCGCATACCAAGAAGAAAAAGATGTGCGCATGGCGCCCGGCGATATAGTGTCAGTTGGTGGTTATCAGATTCGTTTATTGGAAGTTCGTCCTGCTCAAGGGCCTAACTATCAAGCCACTCGTGGCACCTTTGAGTTAGGTCGTCACGGTAAGGCTGAAGAGGTTTTATATCCTGAGAAGCGCAATTACGATTCATCGACAATGCCAATGACTGAGGCGGCTATTAATGCAGGCTTGACACGGGATATTTATATTTCTCTTGGCGAGCCTTTGGAAGGCAATGCTTGGGCTGTACGCGTTTACTACAAACCATTCGTGGATTGGATTTGGGGCGGCTGTTTATTAATGGCTTTAGGTGGCCTATTCGCAGTATTGGATAAGCGTTATCGTCTGCGTCTCAAGAAATAATTCAACATATTTACTTACGAATAGATCAGTCAATATGAAAGCAAAATTTGTTATTCCACTAATACTCTTTATTGTATTGGTGGGATTCTTGGCAGTTGGCTTAAATCGTGATCCACGTGAAGTACCGTCACCCTTAATTAATAAGCCTGCACCTGCATTTAAGGTTTCTCAGTTAGCGGACCCAAGCACGTCATTTTCTCCGGAAGATCTAAAGGGGCAAGTGTGGGTTTTAAATGTCTGGGCTTCTTGGTGTGTAGCTTGTCGTGAAGAGCATCCGATGTTGGTTGAGATGAGTAAGTCTCAAGTGGCGCCTTTAATTGGACTTGATTACAAAGACAAGCGTGCTGATGCGATGGAAATGCTGGCAAGACAGGGCAACCCATACAACTTATCGGCATTCGATAATGATGGCCGTGTTGGTATTAACTATGGTGTATATGGTGTTCCTGAAACTTACGTGATTGATAAAGCGGGGATCATTCGCTTTAAGCAAATTGGTCCAATTACCAAAGAGGTGTTGGAGAAGTCGATGTATCCCATCATTGCTCAGTTGAAAAAGGAATAAGCAATGAATATTAAATTCATCAAACTTCAGCAATTGCTATCTTGTATCTGTTTGGCGCTATTTATTCATATTGCGCATGCAGATGAAGCTGCCCCTTTAGCGTCTGATCCAGTGCTAGAGCAACGGTTGGTTTCCATCTCAGAAGAGATGCGTTGCCTGGTATGTCAAAACGAATCTCTCTCAGGATCACGTTCAGAACTAGCGCAAGACCTTCGTCGAGAAATTCGGGATCTGATTAAGCAAGGCAAGACCGATGCAGAAATCAGGTCCTTTATGGTCGATCGTTATGGCGATTTTATTTTGTTCCGTCCGCCGGTCAAGCCCACTACTTGGTTGCTGTGGATTGGACCATTTGTTTTGATGTTTGCAGGCATTGTGGCGCTGTTGATGTACTTGCGTCGCCGTAACACTCAAGTGGCCACTACCTCACTTTCTGATGATGAAAATAAGCGCATAGATGCTCTATTGCGAGATGACAAATGATTACTTTTTATATTGCCGCCATTGTTTTAGTCTTACTCGTTCTAGCAGCCTTGTTTCGCCCATTCTTTTGGAGGACGACTGTTCATCACGCTTCTCGCCAACAGTTAAACGCAGCCATCTATAAAGAAGAGATTGCTAAGCTTGAGAAAGAGCGTTCTGAAGGTTTGATTGATGGTGCAACTTATGAGATCTCTCATGCAGAGATGCGTCAGCGTTTATTCCAGGATACTAGCGAGGATGATGGCGTGGCGGTATTAGGCTCTCCCAAGAAAACCATCATTGCGCTGACCATTTTTATTCCAGTGATTGCTGCTGCGATGTATTTTTGGTTAGGTAGCGCTCAGCAGATCGCTGATGGTGGCGCCAAGCAACAGGTCGCTCAACAAGATGTTGAGAAGATGGTGGCTGGATTGGCAGCTAAGATGGAGCAAGATCCAAGCAATCTAAAGGGCTGGGCAATGCTAGCCCGTTCCTATAAGGTGATGGGTCGTCCAAAAGACGCTGAAAAAGCCTACGACCGTGCAGGCTCCTATTTGGATACCGACCCCCAATTGTTGGCTGATTATGCAGACGTGTCTGCCAGTAATGCCAATGGTAGTTTTGAAGGTAAGCCTCAGGCAATCATCAATAGAGCTTTGAAGGCTGATCCCAATAACATGATGGCGCTGTGGTTGGCTGGTACCGCTGATTACAATCGGGGTGATTACAAAGGGGCCGTACAAGTTTGGGGTCGCTTAGCGAAGTTACTGCCTGCTGATTCTGAAGACATGAAGATGATTCAGGGCTCTATTATGGAAGCTCGCGGTAAGGCTAATTTGCCTCCGGAACCTTTAGCAAGCCAAGCGACACCCCCTGTTGCCGCTGTGAGTAGTAAAAATATCAATGGCACTGTTGAAATCAACTCTGATCTCAAATCCAGAATCAAACCAGACTACATCGTGATGGTGATTGCTCGTGCTCCTGGCGCCCGAATGCCGGTAGCCATTATGCGAGGTAAAGCTGCTGATCTTCCTCTGCGTTTTGTCTTGAACGATGCCCTGGCAATGACTCCAGATGCTCTAATCTCCAATCTGAGCGAAGCAACGATCGAGGTGCGCATCTCTAAATCAGGCCAAGCTAAGGCTGAACCCGGGGATTTGTATTCTGAGATCCAGACGGTGAAGCTTGGCACGAATAATCTGAAGGTTGTGGTCGATCAAGTTAGACCTTAGTGAATATCTCAAACCAAGATCGGATAATGAGGCGCCTAGCTGTTGCCCTCGGTCTTGTTTTTGGCTTAATCTTTACTACTGGAGTTCTAGCTCAGAGTCCTAATAAGTTTGAATCAAAGCTTATTGGCAGGTGGGTAGTAGATAGTCAGACCATGTGTGCTAATCCTAAATTCAAGGGTGCTGGCGTTTACTACTTCTACGATAAAGCCGGTAAGCTCGTCAATGAGCTTAGACTGCCAAGCAATAATCAGGTTCAAGTGGTTCGGCGTGGCACCTATAAATCCATCGACGTGTTTGATGAATCGAGTCTAGTCATTAAGACTGTGGCTCAGTCAGAGAACTTGCAAACCAAGGAAACGTATCTCACAACATCTTTGATTCAGTTCTCAGATGACTTCCAAGTCCAATCGATTTTGGATCAGAGTATGAACGGTGTTTTCAACATTCGAGATGGCGTTGTTTTGGCAACAAAACAGAAGCAATCCCCTTTTCATAAATGTGACACTGAATAGACGTACTGAAGGCTTTATTTCACTATCTTGGTGCTACAACTAACTTGCGCATCCAATTCTCCTGAGCATTGATTCTGAAGTACTTTTTGCTTTGTATTTCAGGCCCAAAGTAAGTCTAAAAAAATACCAAATCCTTTCTTGATATGTATCAAAAGCGTTGATGGCGACTGCCTTCATCATGCTCTGATGGTGGAATTTTTTATAAGTCAGAGTGGGTGCCTTTTGGTGCCGGGAGTAGATTAATGCAGGTCCGGGTACCAGTCAGTTTTGAGCTTCCTTTAATCAACAGTGGCTTACATCCACTCACCATTAAGGGCAAACGCATTCTTCCAATTGTTCAGGGTGGCATGGGTGTTGGAGTATCTGCACACAGGCTAGCTGGTGCAGTAGCTGCATGTGGTGGAATGGGTACGATCTCTTCGATTGATTTAAGGCGCCTCCATCCGGATTTGATGGAAAAGACAAAGTCTTTGCTGCCATCCTCCGAAAGCAAGGCGCTGATTAATAAAGCAAATATTGAGGCACTCGCTAGGGAAATTCAATCTACTAAAGAAGCAGCAATGGGTCGCGGGATGATTGCAGTCAATATCATGCGCGCTGTTAATGAATATGCGCCTTACGTGCAATGCTCCCTAGAAAATGGCGTTGATGCCCTAGTCGTTGGGGCAGGTTTGCCGCTAGATTTACCTGACCTTGCAAGCGATTTTCCAGATGTCGCCTTGATTCCGATTCTTTCGGAGTCTAGAGGTATTCATCTACTCTTGCGCAAGTGGGAGAAAAAAGGGCGCTTACCTGATGCCATCATCATCGAGCATCCCCGCTTAGCTGGTGGCCACGTTGGCGCAGCAAACATTGAAGATATCCACAATCCCAAGTTCAATTTTGAAAATGTCATCCCAGAAACGCTGGCGATATTCAAAACAATGGGATTGGAAGGTAAGATTCCATTGATACCCGCGGGTGGTATTACTAGTTACGCAGATATTAAGAGATTGCAGGATCTTGGTGCATCCGGCGTGCAGTTGGGTACTGCATTTGCGGTGACTATTGAAGGTGATGCGAGTGATAGTTTTAAAAAAGTTCTAGCAGATGCAGGTCCAGAAGATATGGTGGATTTTTTGAGTGCTGCTGGCTTACCTGCTCGAGCAGTCAAAACACCTTGGCTTAAAAAATATCTTGAGGCTCTTCCTGCTTTAAAGTCTGTAGCAAGAAAAAAACCACGCTGTACGATGATTTTTGATTGTCTGCATGATTGTGGCCTGCGTGATGGCAATGATCAGTGGGGTCAGTTCTGTATTGACAAAGTACTAGGTAGCGCTTTAGCTGGTAATGTACAGAAAGGCCTCTTTTTCCGCGGTGCAGGAACACTACCTTTTGGTAATCAAATTAAATCCGTTTCCGAATTAATCAACAAACTTTTAGAAAAATCTTTGGAGCCCGTAGCTTATGTCAATCCAGCCAATTAGCACAGATGTACTTATTGAAAAATACGCCAAAGATGGCGAGTATGAACCTGACCAAATTTTTCAACGTGTTGCTAAAGGCTTGTCAGTAGTAGAAGACATTGCTATTCGTGCCGATGTTGAAAAACTCTTTTTGGAAAATCTGCGTAATGGCGCAATTGGTGCGGGCCGTATCATGAGTGCAGCTGGTACAGATATTCAGGCGACGCTCATCAATTGTTTTGTACAGCCGGTAGGGGATTGCATTCAAGGTTTTGATGCTGAAGGCTTCCCAGGAATCTATGAGGCCCTCAAGCAAGCTGCAGAGACAATGCGTCGCGGTGGCGGTGTGGGTTATGACTTCTCACGCATTCGCCCAAAGGGCGCTGAGGTTAAAGGGACGGCTTCCATAGCCTCTGGACCTTGTAGCTACATCAACGTCTTTGATATGTCTTGCTCGACAGTGGAGAGTGCTGGAGCCAGGCGTGGGGCACAGATGGGTGTTCTACGAATTGATCATCCCGATATTTTTGAGTTCATTACCGCCAAGAGAACAACCGGTCGTTGGAATAACTTTAATGTTTCAGTGGGCGTGTCTAGTGCGTTTATGAAGGCGGTAGAAGGCAATCAATCATGGGAATTAATTCATAAGGCAAAGCCAGCTAAAAATGTCATTGCTGGAGGTGCATATCAAAGAGCTGATGGACTGTGGGTCTATCGCAAGGTAGACGCAAAAGAAATCTGGGAGGCAGTCATGAAGTCTGCCTATGATTTTGCAGAGCCCGGCATTTTATTTTTAGATAACATCAATCGTGATAACAACTTAAATTATTGCGAAAGTATTTCAGCGACCAACCCATGTGTTACAGCCGATACGCGATTGGCCACCCAATTTGGATTGATGCGTATCGGAGAATTATTTACCTCAGGTCAAGATTTAGAGGTGACTGTAGATAATCGCGCTTTAGGTTTAGAAGTCGGCGGTACGCAGGTAAGGAAAGCTACACCTGCTTTTTTAACATCCCACAATGCAGAAGTATTTGAAGTCATTACATCTGCAGGCTACATTATCAAAGCTACTGCTTGGCATGATTTTTATTGCTCCAGGGGAAAGGTGAAGTTGTCTGATCTTGTTGTGGGTGATGCTCTATACATTCAATCTGGTAAAGGTCAGTTTGGTAAATCTGGTAACAAGGACTTAGGGTTATTGATGGGCTTGATTACTGGTGACGGACACTTTACTAATCGTGGGAAGGGTGTGCAAGCTGCTGTAGTTAGTTTATGGGGCGAGGATCAAGCGCTTGCAACACAGCTTTGCGAAATCATTCAAACGCTTGTTGGTGGTCAATCAAATAATAAAAGAGAGTATCAACTGCGCCCAGTAGCCGTTCCTGAGCGGGATATGGTATTTATACGCTCGACCATATTAGCCAGAATTTTGAATATTTATGGTTTTAATGGTGAAACTAAATTAAGCGTTCCTGAGGTGATATGGAAGGGTACTGAGGAGTGTGTCAAAGCTTACTTGCGAGGTTTATTTCAGGCTGATGGAACGGTTAATGTCAGCTCCAACTCTAATAGTTGTTCAATTCGCCTAAATTCTTCTTGTGAACCATTGCTCAGTGAAATACAAATTCTTCTATCAAATTTTGGAATCTATAGCGCCATTCATTTAAGAAGAGAGTCTGCCATTAGGGAATTACCAGACGGCAAAGGGGGAAATAGGGGGTATTTGTGTCAGGATAATTTTGAGTTAGTGATTGATGGTGAATCACAAGAGCGTTTTATGCTTGAAATTGGTTTTGTGCTTCCCAAAAAAACAGAAAAATATAATGAATGGGTGAAAGATAAGGCATTAATTAAGACGCAATCCTTTCAGTCAGAGATTATTTCAATTGAATCTGTTGGCTTTGAACCAGTATTTGATGTTACTCAAGATGACAACAACACAGTTATTTTTAATGGTTTAGTCACCGGGCAATGTGGCGAACAACCATTACCGCCGTATGGTTGTTGTGATTTAGGTCCGGTCATCCTCCCGCGTTTTGTCAAAAACCCTTTTGGTTTTGCTGGTGAACCGAGCTTTGATTTTGAGGCATTCATCTCGGTTGTGAAGATTCAGGTACGGATGCTGGATAACGTTTTAGATGCTACTTACTGGCCCTTGCCTGAGCAGGCTGAAGAGGCCAGGATTAAACGTCGTATTGGCGTGGGCTTTACTGGTCTTGGTGATGCACTAGTCATGCTGAAGTTGCCATACAACGAAGAAGGTGCTCGCATTGTGGCTGCCAAGATTGCTCGCGTCATGCGTGATGCTGCATACGAAGCATCCGTTGAATTAGCAAAAGAGAAGGGCGCGTTCCCGAATTTGGATGTTGAAAAATATCTTGGTAGTGATAGTTTTGTCAGTCGACTAGATGACAAGCTGAAAAATGATATTCGTCAGTTTGGCATTCGCAATAGCCACTTGCTCTCGATCGCACCTACCGGCACTGTAAGTTTGGCATTTGCTGATAATGCTTCTAATGGTATTGAGCCGGCATTTTCATGGGTATATCGTCGCAAGAAGCGTGAAGCTGACGGCAGCACTAGTGAGTACGCAGTTGAAGATCATGCATGGCGCATGTATCGAGATTTGGGTGGTGATGTTGAAAATCTACCCAAGTATTTTATTTCTGCTTTGGAGATGTCCGCTACTGACCATATTGCCATGATGGAGGCCGTGCAACCTTTTGTTGATACCGCCATCTCTAAAACCGTCAACGTGCCAGCAAATTATCCTTACGATGACTTTAAGAGCCTATATACCCAAGCGTGGCGTGCGAATCTGAAGGGGCTAGCCACTTATCGCCCAAATAGTATTTTGGGCTCGGTATTAGATCTGGGCCCTAGCAAGGAAGAGCCTTCGTTATCTAATGATGATGTTGCTGATCCCATGAGAATCGTGGTGGAAAGTCGTCCTAAAGGAATCTTGCCTGCGGTCGCTGAAAAAATTGAGTACTGGACACAAGAGGGGCATAAGACTTTATATCTCGTGGTGTCATTTATTACGATTCCTCTGAAAGGCGAAGCCGGTGGCTCAATTGAGCGTGCCATTGAGTTCTTTATGCCGGTTGGTCAAAATGGTGAATCGCAACAATGGATTACGTCAAGTATGCGATTGCTTTCATTAGCAGCTCGCGGAGGCTTTTTAGAGCGCGCTTTAAGTGATATGCGCAAAGTTGCTTGGGATCGAGGTGCAGTAAGACTGGGCACTTTCGAGAAAATTGATGGTACGCGCATGCCTTTATGGCATGACTCTGAAGTGGCTGCGATTGGTTACGCCATACAAAACATCATTGAGCGCCGTAATGGTGGCGCTACAAATGATCTTTCAGAGGCGCCTATTCGTGGGGCATCTACTCCGCCAGTGATGGTTGGGAAGAAGTGTGCTGAATGCGGTGCTCATGCTGTGATCCGCAAGGATGGCTGCGACTACTGCACCCAATGCGGACACTTAGGAAGTTGTGGGTAATTAGCCCCTACCTACAAAAGGCATGTTCGTGGCCATGATAGTCATGGATAGGATGTTGCTTTCAAGAGGCAGTTGAGCCATATGGAGGACTGCCTCGCCGACATGATCTACATCCATTCGGGGTTCAACTTTAATTGAGAGGTCAGCCTGAATGATGCCGTTAGCCATACGCTCGGTCATCTCAGTCGCTGCATTGCCAATGTCGATTTGACCGCAAGCAATATTGAAGGCGCGCCCATCTAAGGCAATCGTTTTGGTCAATCCGCTGATGGCATGTTTAGTAGCAGTGTAGGGCGCTGACATCGGGCGGGGTGCATGTGCAGAGATAGAGCCATTATTAATAATTCTGCCGCCTTGAGGAGATTGCGCTTTCATCATCCGAATGGCTTGTTGTGAACAAAGGAAGGCGCCACACAAATTGGCGTTGACGACATTCATCCACTGCTCGTAACTTAATTCTTCCATTGGAATAGCTGGGGCACCCATTCCGGCATTGTTAAAAAGTACATCAATCCGACCATGGTGTTTCTGAATTTCTGAGAATAGGGATTTAACTTGTTCTGGCTTTCCAACGTCGCACGCAACTGCGAGACAATTTGTTGCATCACCGCCAATATCAACGATGGCTTTTTGTAGCTTTTCTAGGTTGCGGCCAGTGAGAACTACCTTATAGCCGCCTTTGAGAAGTGCTTTGGCAGCAGCCCTGCCGATTCCAGCTCCAGCGCCCGTTACTAGGGCAATCTTATTTTGTACTTGGCTCATTACTGTCTCGACTATTGTTTTAAAAATGACATCTTATCGCGGATTATTTGGCTAGAGTTGATTCTTTTGTGTATTTTTGGCATGGGGGCATAATGCAAAAAAGATCAGAGATTTAATACGAGAGATTTCAATGAATTTCCTACGCAAACAACTCTACAACCCTATAGCTATTGGTGTAGCGATCATTTTATTGATTGCCGCCCTATTTGGGGTGTTGTGGGTCCTGGTACCGCCGCCACCAAAGACCATTGAGATGGCCACAGGTTTTCCTACGGGCCTGTATTACCACTTCGGTGAACGTTTAAAAAGCGCTCTTGCTAAAGAGGGCGTGACACTTGATCTGAAGACTACTGGTGGGACAATTGATAACTTGGCCTTATTGGATGATCCAAGCTCTGGGGTTGATTTTGCAATGGTTCAGGGTGGAGTCGCTGATGTTGCCAAGTACCCGAATTTGGTGTCCATCGCCGGAATGTTTTATGAGCCAATATGGATTTGGTATCGTGAGCCGGCCTTTAAATCTGATGGTGGACGATTGAGTGTCTTGAGTCAATTAAAAGGCAAGCGTGTTTCGATTGGTAATGTTGGTAGTGGCACATTGGCCTTAAGCAATGCTTTGCTCCAGGTTAGCGGCATTAGTGATGAGGAATTACATGTCGAAAAACTCAAGCCTGATGAAGCCTTGGCCAAGTTAAAAAATGGTGAGCTGGACGCGGTATTTATCGTTGCTGCAGCTGAAGCACCTATCTTGGAAAAGTTTTATACCATTCCAGGGGTCCGCTTAATGAGTTTTGAGCAGGCCGATGCCTATACGCGAAACTTACCGTATCTATCCAAGGTAAACATACCGAGAGGGGTAGTGAGCATTGCCAATGATTTACCAAGGCAAGATATCGTGGTACTTGCACCAACTGCAACCCTAGTAGGACACGCGGATATTAGCCCAGCTCTCGTGACTTTGTTGTTGGGGGATACATACGATATTCTGAAATCGTATTCTCGATTACAAAAGCCTGGTGAGTTTCCATCGGGGGTAGGATTAGATTTTCCGCTTCATGCTGATGCTGATATTTATTTAAAAGATGGGCCATCATTCTTGCATCGCTATTTACCATTCTGGACTGCGGTATGGGTCGGTCGATTTGTGAAGATTGTGATCCCGCTGCTGGTGATTTTGATTCCTTTATTTACCTACATTCCGGCAGCTAAGAATTTAATTTTGCGGCTGAAGCTTTCTCAGGTTTACGAGGAGCTAAAGATTTTAGAAAAGAATGCCTCTAATCCCGATTTGCGTGAGAAGAATTTTAAAGATTTGGCAGCAATCGAAAAACGTGTAGCCCATATGAAGGTGGCAAGGCTAGATGCTAAGGAGTTGTATGACCTAAAAGCACACGTTGGTGACACTCGCCAGAGGTTGAATTTAATGGAGTAGTGATCTGCTTGGTCACAATAATAGGAGACAACATGTTTAAAGAAACGCTAGTAAAAATAAGCGTAGTAGTGATCATCAGTGCTTTAGCGACGGGCGTTTTTGCGCAGACTTATCCCAATAAGCCCATCAATCTTGTGGTGCCACAAGCGGCTGGCGGTACGAATGATATTGTTGCGCGATTAATCGCGCCTGGTCTGGGTGAGACACTAGGCGCCTCTATTGTGGTTGAGAATAGACCTGGTGCCGGTGGCAATATTGGCACCCAAAGCGTAGCGCGTGCAGCCAAGGATGGATACACACTCCTTCTGACTATCAATAGCGCACAAGCGATTAATCCAGCTTTGTACAAAAATCCCGGCTTTGATCCAATCAATGATTTTGTACCTCTGTATTACATTGGCGCCACACCTTACGTATTAGTGGCCCCACCAGGATCCCCGTTGAAAACCTTAGCGGATGTTGTTGCAGCAGCAAAGAAAAAACCCGGTGAGCTATCTTATGCGTCAGCCGGTAATGGCACGATTAGTCACTTATTGGGTGCAATGATCAATACCAGCGCCGGTATTGAGATGCAGCACATCCCCTACAAAGGTGTAGCCCCAGCAATTAATGATGTCTTGGGTGGCCAGGTGCCCCTGGCTTTTGCAAGTCTGCCTTCAGCCCTGAATTACATCAAGGCTGGAAAACTACAGGCAATCGCTATCAGCTCTGCTAAGCGCTCTAGTGCGGCGCCAGATATTCCGACGATTGCCGAAACTTACCCTGATTGCGTGGGTGAGGTGTGGGTGGCCATTTTTGCTCCCGCTGGAACCAATGCGTTTGCCGTCAAGAAAATTCAATCTGCCATGAAGGCTACCCTGTCTATGCCAGAAGTGAGAGAGAGGCTGATGGCGCAAGGTTTAGATTTGGCACCGGTTCCCCCTGAAAAGTTAGGCGCACTACTAAAGGACGAGTTGGCGAAGTGGGTAAGAATTGTAAAAGCCTCGGGTGCTCAGTTAGATTGACCTAAAATCAAAAGATGACTATTTCAACCTTATCTCCGCCAGTAACTCCCGCTAAGGAGTTAGTTCAATCTCTGCGCACTAACGGCTATGTAGTAGTTTCTGCCGAAACGGTTGCAGAGATCACTAAGACCTCGTTATCAGATCTTTTGGCCTTGAATGTTTTTTGGAATGATTTGCCACGCGATCCGTATTTGAAAGATGGAGGTCGCTATCGTTATCGCCGTCATGCTAGTTATGAAATTAAAGGCGATGCTCTTGTAGCAGTACCTCACCGCGCCCATTGGCAGTCAGTAGATTACAACGCCTTACATGGCGGTATTGAGCGCTGGTTCGAGCCAATGCAAGCGCAGTTAACTGGTAGCCCTGCTTGGAAATCATTATTGCTTGGCATGGCGCATGTATTAAGTAGCCTCAAGCCAGTCAATACTTGGTTTGTGGAAGCACACGAATTCAGAATTGATACCACCGATGGAATTGGTCGCCCAACACCTGAGGGTGCTCATCGTGACGGCCATGATTTTGTAGCAGTTTTTATATTAGATCGCGTTGGTATTAAGGGTGGTGAAACACGTGTCTTTGAAGCCAATGGTTCAGCTGGCTTGCGTTTTACGCTCAGCCAGCCTTGGTCTTTGTTGCTCATGAATGATGAGCGCATGATTCATGAATCCACTCCTATACAGCCGGTTGGAGCGCATGGCCATCGAGATACCTTAGTGCTGACTTATCGCTCAAATGGTTTCCAGGACTCCCCAAATGGTGGGCAGCAGTAAGTCTGACTTACTGCACTTCATCCGGATATGAGCACTCTTTATCGGGTTGGTTGTGCCGCTGGATTTTCTGGTGATCGCCTCGGTGTTGCTCGACCCATCGTAGATGAATTCTTAAGATTGGGCGAGCCCGCTTGTTTGATCTTTGAGAGTTTGGCTGAAAGAACTTTAGCGCTTGCTCAGCTGGATCGTCGACAAAATCCTGCGCTTGGCTTCGAGCCTTTGTTAGCAGAAATGCTTGAACCCATCCTCGCTGATTGTTTGTTAAATAATATTCCAATTGTCGGCAACTTTGGCGCTGCCAATCCTGAGGGCGCTGCATCCCTCATTGCGAAGCTGGCTAAAGCTCAAGGCTTCCCATCCATCAAGATAGCGATTGTGAGGGGCGATGAGATTTCTGCCTCAGTTTTTATGGCTTGTCTCGATCAGCAGAGCCAAGAAGCTTTATCTAATAGTAGCCTCGTCAGTGCGAATGTGTATTTAGGTGCCCGCGAAATTGCGGATGCATTGAATGATGGAGCGCAAGTAGTGGTCACTGGGCGGGTTGCTGATCCCGCGCTCACAGTTGGGCCCTTGATGGCCCATTTCAAAAAATCTTGGAGTGATTGGAATTTTTTAGCTCAGGCAACGATGGCTGGGCACCTGCTTGAATGTGGTG